>Ga0315906_10000111_pt1 | contig 130639 bp, 146 predicted proteins | sample LakEriMetagenome_4_FD_203526 | JGI IMG/M metagenome (GOLD analysis project Ga0315906, IMG submission 203526) | Freshwater fungal communities from buoy surface, Lake Erie, Ohio, United States - Buoy 2 MA122 | ecosystem: Environmental > Aquatic > Freshwater > Lake > Lake biofilm | place: USA...
ATTATGATATTATTCTGCTAATTCCAAGAACTTTGCATTTACCGATTTGGATACTTCATTCATATTGGTTGGATTAATAAATTGTGCATCTACGCCATACATTGCTTTAAAACTACGTCGAGAGCTGTCAGGTAAATATCCGCTATCATAAATAAAATATGAAATGATGTTAATGCCTAATTCTCGATATGTATTAATAACTTTTCGTGTAAATTCAACTCCATTGTATCTATATGCACAACCAGATACCGTTGTTGGTTCGCCATCTGAATAATTTATAAAAATACATTCATCGCCTTTTGCATCTTTACGTATATCTGATTCAATACTTTTAAATGATAATCCTTCCGGTGTACATCCAAATGTAGTCAAATATTTGAACATTGTTCTAATTTTACTCATTTTATCTCGAGCTGAATCATATGCATATACGGTTACACAACGTTCTTTATTAGAATTAATATTACTAGTTCCTCGCAATGATATTTGAACTCGTATACCTGTTGTCATTGATGCTGCTTGTGCAACTGCAACTGCTGATGTAATTGCATTTGCAAATTTAGTACCGCTCATTGAACCTGAGGCATCAATTGAAATATGAATAAAATAATTCTTAAATCTATCCGTTACAATTCTATGAAATACATTTACATTGTCATAACCTAATTGTGAAATTAAACGTCTATCAATTTTACCAGACTGCAATCTAGTAGATTTAAGACTTCGTTCTGAATCTCGTATTTGCAATTTTCTACCTAATTGTTTACCTAGAATAATACCTTTAGTAACCGCTTCATCTGTTTCTCTAACACCTCTTACATTGTAAGAGTTAGATTCTAAATCTCGTTGATAATTTCTAGAACCATCTACGTAAACAACGCCGGCGAACAATTGCGGCAATGATTGAATGATTCCTGGTGTTAATTTTTTAATAACAATGGTATCAATTATATCAGCTGTGCCGGCTTCATTAGTTGCAACAGAACGGATTTCTGTTCCAGATTCTCGCATTGCATTAATAATATGCGATTGTTGCTTGGTAACTCGACCGTTTTTCTTTGTTTCTCCGTTTAAGAAATCTTTTTGCTTTTCAATAACTTCGTTAAGCTTTTTTAATTCCTTATCAGTTAAAGATGATGTTGATTCACTATCTTCGCCGCCGTCAGTCTCTTCATCAGATTCACTTTCATCAGACTCACTTTCATCATCAGATTCTCCCGATCCAAACCCAACGCCTGAACCTGTTTGTTGTTGTGTATTGTTTGAATTTCCTGGTTGAGGCTGTGCCGTTGCAACGGCTTTTTTGATTTCTTTGTATACTTCTAATGCTACTAACAAACAATCCGTTGTAGATGTCAAACGAGCAATGTTTTTCAAATCAATCAAAGACCAAATTTTTCTCAATGCAACTAATTCATCTAATTGTCTGTTAGGATTAGTAAAATTAATAATATGAAACATGTAATCATCCCAAGTTTCTTCTGTCTTTTCATGTTGTTGCAATGCTTTATCAATAACTTTGTCATTGAAATATTTGTTATACATTGCTTCATAGTATGCACGATAACCTGGAGCTGTTGTATAAATATAATAATCAATTCTACGATCTTCAATCCAATTTAACAAATCTTTGATAATATTGAAATCTGAACGAGTCATTGTCATATCCGGATCGGCGCCATTCAAACGAATAATATTTGCAAACTCTGTATTTTCAATGAACCCCGTATAAGTTTTGTTTGAACTTTTAAATAAATCAAAATTAGTTAAAGCAATATGCGAGCCTTCATGAAGTGCTAACCCAACTGCAGGATCAAAATTCTTATCTTCTAATTTAGTTCCAATAACAACACGTTCTCCGTCAGTATAACTATTATCACTACTTTGAAATACAACTGGTATTTGTTTGCCAGTAACAATATTAACAAAGTTACCAATTGCTCTTTGTGCAGCAGCTAATTTAGTTAAATCAACTCCGCCATGCTCGGTTTTAAAGTTAGTATCAAACTCTCTATCTAACCAAAAGCTAGATGCATAATATGTTGTCTTAGTTGGATTTTGTTTTTGTGACATATCTTTAATTTTTATATAAATAATATAAGAAATTATTTGCCAGTTTCCAAGCAAAATAGAAAAAAAAGAAACAGATCACGCTGATTAACGAATGGTGATTTTTGCCGTAACTGTTTCCTTTTTGAGCTATGAAAAATTAAAATGGAATACCGTTGCCATCTTCTTCGCCTGTATTGAAGATGTCTTTCATTTCGGTAGCCATATGCTTTTGTACAATTTGTTTAACAAAGGTTCTTTCTGAGTCAGCACCGCCTGATGCATCAAAGAAAGGAAAGATTGCAACCTCAGCGGCTTCTGATAAAGAAAATCCGTCTGCCAATAATTCACATATTCTAACGGTCATCCTAGTAGATACCATTGTGGATAATTTACCTTCTTCTGATCTCCACTCCTTACGAGTTGCATCTGCAATGTCTGCTACTGCTTCAATCATACCACCTTTCACTGCCGGAAAGCGTTTGCAAAGCAAATTAATTTCTTGTTCTTTAGATAAGATGTCTACTTCGATAATTTCAAAACGATCCATCAAAGCTCTATCCAATACTCGGGTTGAAGTATACTCTGTACCAATGTTTGCTGTAGCAATAAAGGATACATTTTGTGCAACTTGAATTGTAGGAGAATTAACATCTTCATCCAATCTCAAATAGCGTTGGCCTTCATCCAATACAGTCATTAAGATGTTCCATGCTTCTGGATGTGCTCTTGATAACTCATCTAGCAATATGATTGCATCTTTGGTTTGAATTGCTTTTACAAATGCAGATTCATCAAAGGTTGTCTGGCCGTCTTTGAAATGGGTATTACCAATAAGGGTTGCTCTTGGATCTTGAGTTGCACCCAAGTTAAAATAAAAGAATGGACGATCTGTTGCCTTAGGTAATTCTTTAGCCGCTTGTGTCTTACCACAACCTGCAGGACCAACCATCATGATGTTCTTACCTCTAACTGCCGATCTAACCAAATACTTCCATTTGATATCAGACATTTCTAAGTTAGCTGGTTTAATCTTATGTGCATTATGAATCAATGCTAACGTTGCATCCATTTCTTGTTTAGGCATAGTTTGTTCTGATTGTTCTATTATTGCTTCTACTATCAAATGTTCAATTTCACTTCTAGAAATTCTTCTAGCACGACCCGTTTCATAATCATATTCTAAGGCTTCACCATTATCTACCGCATGTTTTACCATAATGGGGCGGAACAATGATGTAATGTCATTACCTGTGCCTACTTCAGAAATGTAAGGATTAGAATTTTCTGGCGTAAACATTACAACGCCAATTGTTTTTGTTTTTTTCATAGCTCTTTTATTTTTCTATATTATATGAAATAAAGAGCTAACGTCCAACCAATTGTGCATGTTTTTTATGCCGATGTAACAACCAAAGTCTATATAACATTAAATGTAAGTGATATGCACAAAGCAATTCAACACATATAATTTCGCCTATTAAAAAATCATGATAAGCAACGATGCCTCCAATAATCATTAACGCAGTATACCACGTAAATCTGTGTCCTAATGCAACAAACAATGTAGATACTATAAAAAAAGTAACAGCTAATATATTATGAAATACAGGCCATTCATGAAAATTAAATGCCGTTAACAATAAAAGAAGTATTGCTGAGAATTGCCAACGTTCCATGGAGAATAAAAAATATGATGTAACTGCATTCATGATAATGAATAAGGGTTGTGCCGGAGTATTCCAATAAGCACTTAATGATTGTTCGTCACCAAATTGAATGATTAGAAATGGAAATGTAACTGCAATTAAAATAGACATCAATCTGGCAACTAGTTCACTCATCGTAACACCTTTCTTATAGTGCCATCGTCATAAACTTCAATAACTACACCTGGTGTATTGGCATCTACTTCTTGGCCTATTAAATTAATGTATCGTATAATTCTTTTCTGCGATAACCTATTATCCGATGCAATAGGACCGTAAATTTTATATGCACCATCTACATCATATTGCACTAATCGATAATAATTTATAACATGCTCTTTGTATATATGTAAATATGTATACGTTATTTTTTCTGCAGAATATCCCGCAGCAGGTTTAATTCCAATTGGTATCCAAGTTTCTCCATCCGTTGAGTGTTCAACGACAAAGTTTAAAGAATTTGATTCAGAAGCGGTTGCCCAATTTAAAACGTTAAATAACGGATAATGTCGCGTTTCAAAATATAAAAGTTCTACCGGTAGTGGTGTTATCATGTTTGCTGTTGCTTGAAATCCCGTCCATGTTCCTATGTTTGATACATCTGTTTTTACTCGCAATGTTAATTCACCACCTGCAGATGTAGAAGTTATAGCTCCAGGAATAGTTGTGCCTGTATATGATCCGATCCTAGTTGATGAAGTAGTTGGCCCATCATATACAAACAATGTATCATATGCTGTTTCTAAACTAAATGCAGTAAATGTTAATTCTATTTTTTTAGTAGGATCCGAAGGTTGCAATACAAGAGTGTGATCCATACTGTTATTGTATGTTTCATTTGGCCCGCCCTGGTCAATGATTATGAATTGAGAACCAATTGTTTGTGTACAATTGCCAGTTAATGGAAAAGGTACCATATTGTTATCAGTTGAGTTAGTTGACGTCCAAGTCATATCTTCAATATAACGTTCATGTGCACCGCTTGCTCTATTATCTCGCATTCTAACATATACATTAGTTAAACCCAATGCCCCTAAATTTAATGTATATTGTTGATATGTTGCAGTAGCATTAGTTATAGTGCTTCGTGTAGTCCATGTTGCATTATCCGGAGATGTTTCTACAATTAAAGGCCAAGCCGTTGTGTTTGTGCTTCTTCTATACCAAAATGAAAATACGCTAGGAGATGCAAGTTGAGGTGTTCTTATCCAATCTCCAGCACCATTAAATGCAATAGCTCTAGCACCTATACGAGCACCATTTGTAGTAGATAACATGGAATTTGCAGCCCATGTTCCTCCTTGTGTTGGCAATGTAGTTGATCCAAAACTTTCAAATGCTTGATATGCATTACATTGACATAATGTAATATGTGTTGCTAGTAAAACCGTAATAAATAAAATAATTTTGTTCATGATAGGTTGATTTATTAATAAATATAAAAATCATAACCTATTTCATAAAAAACTTAATATAAATTAGTATTTACTTATGCCGTTTTATTATCGGTGCCTTTATGCTTAGTTTTTCTAGTATATTTTTTCTTGTTCTTTTGAACTATCGGACGTGTTGCTTGCCAAATTTCTTGCAATGTGACTTGAATCTTTTCCATACAAATAAATATATGAAAACGTTTTCAAAATTCAAATCACCATTTTCTACAAGACCAATATCTAGCTTTCCATCTTGGCCCTGGAGTTTCACAACGATGTCTTGCTCTAAATGAACGCCTACGTGCTGGATTGCTTTTACGGATTCTCATATTGGGGTCGCCAAAGTTGACCTTTACAACGTTGCCTTTGTCATTTTTAACGTAAACTTTGAATTTCTTAACATCGCCGCGCATTGGTTTACCCAATTGCACTTTGCGACCTTGATATTCTGCTTCATTAAGTCCTGGTTGAACCATTTCAATGAATTCAGGTTTATCTGTAGCGTATGCTTCTTTAATATATTCTACTAAGCATTGTTCACAAAAACCTTCTGCTTCGTTAATAGGAACACAATTAGGAACTTTCTTTTTCCCTTTCTTTTTCATTCCAATCATTTCATATCCAGACCAACATGGATCTGATTCATCAATATACTGCATTACAACTCCTGACGTATTGCTAATTTAGGGAGATATTCTCTCCATGTTTTTAATATATATTCTTTATCTTGATTTATCAATGTGCCGTTGTTAACCCATAAATCTAAATAATCATTTACTACTTGTTTAAACGGTTGTTTGCTTTTTTTAGCTTTGAAATATAAACCTTGTATCATTGCTGGGATTTCTTTTGGCAATGTAAAGTATCTTGCTGCCGGCATTTTACCAGATTCTATTTTTTTACGAAGAGCTTGATCTGATGCAATGTATTTTCCATCTATCGTATTCCAACCACTTTGCGTTGTATGTTCAATTTCATGACGAAGTATGTCTCGAAGATGCATTGCAACATCACTTAATATGCGAGGATAGTCTGCAGGATCCATTTCAAATCGTATTTCAATAAGCGGTGGTTCGGCTGAATCACGTGTTGTTGCATTGTATGCATCTCCACCGTATTTAAAATCATTGAGTCCTTCAACCCACATTACTTTGAATGCCAAATAAAATTCTACGGGAATAGTTGTATTTTCTACTTCTTCAAAATAGATATGCGTAAATTCTGAATCATCATCAATATTAGGAACTGTTTCTCCTTGTTTGAAATAAATCTTTTGACCAGAGAAGATGCCAGTATAATCATCTACATTTTCATAACTATCTTTTATGATGCTTAGTAGTTTGTTTGATAGCGATGTTACTAAACTATCGTAACGACCTTCAACTATAAGATTCTTTAATGATATCATCTATAATAAATATCACTCAAGCAAATTGTAATTCCAATATTTTTCTTTTTCTTGATTAAATGGATTACCGGTTTGCTGATAAAAACAATTGAGACAAAGCATTTGCAAATTATCAACTTGATGATTTGTTTCATCTCCGTCAATATGATCTAAGAGTAATGGCACCGTATCATCTGTTATCCTACGTTCTGCATAACCGCAACTTGAACATTCTTCTTTGAATATTCCTAATGCTAATAATCTGTTACGTAGCTTCCATGTTGGATATTGCGGATGCTTACCTTCAAGTATATTTGTTATGCTATAAATTCCTTTTGCAGCTTTTTGTACGTCTTTTGGAATTCCAACACCAAATTGATTTTTATGCAATTCATATAGTGTCTTACCAGTTTCTCTGTCAGTATATAAACGAGCATACTTTTTATATGTTGTAAAAGAAACTTTTAGAAAACGTGCAGCTTCTGCATTAGACTTTGTATTTTCCATTGCATAACGAATTTCGCTTTCAGGAATATCTAATGCAGTTTTGCCTAAACCATAAATGTATTTATACTGTTTGTCTTCCATTAATAAACACCGTGTTTTCTTAATTCTCGGGCAGCTGCTCTAGGAAATGTTTTTGATTCAAACAACCCTTTAACTGTTTCTTGTATTGGTTTTATGTATGAAGTAAATGTAGATGAATGCACTCCTGTATGTTGTTGTACTTCTAGTATCCATTTTGAATAGTGTGTATATTCTTCATCAAAGCGATCTGCATCTGTTCTTGATTCCCAATATTCCAATTGATCTTTCAAAGGCCATAAATCTATAGGAACGTTAGTATCTTTACGCCGTAATGGTAATAAAGCTTTATGAGCTTCTCGTTTATTGCTACGTGCAATAAATTTGTCCATGATGTTGATTGAACGATCCTTCGGAGATTCTCCGGTGTGAGCTGATTTTCTTCCCATTTATTTTGATTTTTCTGTTAATATAACTATTTTACGCCAAGCATCTTCTGCTCGATATATATGCTGTTTAAATTTACCAATGTCTCTGTTAGTTCTTGCTTGTTCAGCTCTTTTCATATTGCGATGAAATTCGGCATGCAACATTGAAATTCTAATACGAGTAAACCAATTAAATACTTTTTTCATGTTTTTCGACTGTTACTTTTAGACCTTCACTCTTTAAAAGTTTACGTACATTTTCACACGCATCCCAACGATCTTTATATACAACACATCGTTTACGATTATGAGTGATTAAAGCACACTGATGTGCTTGAAATTGGTTATGTCCGCAAATATCTATCAAACAATCAATTACATGTTCAAAAGTGTTTACTGAATCATCATGTAATGTTACTTGCCAAGTACCTCGATTATTTTTTGCCTTGGACTTTTGTTTTGACATCTCTAATAATACTGCACTGTTCATACAATTCATTTTTTTCTCCATAACTTAATGCTTCATCTAAAAACATGATTTTTCTAGAATTATCCCAACTTTCTGGCCATTTCCAATCTGTGCCGTTCATTGCATTGACTGAATCTATATATAATTTTATTATAAAATTTTCTGTAAACATAACTTATAATATAAAATGATATGTAAATATCCAAATCATTTGATTTTTAATTTCTGACCTGGCTTTATTACAGTTGATTTCAAGTTATTTAATTTTTTGATAACATCTACTTTAGTATCATATTTTGATGCAATACCAGATAAAGTGTCTCCAGAAACAACTGTATGATATGATGTGGCAGTTGTTTTAGTAGTTGTTTTTGTCTTAGGTGGATCATATAAATCTAAAACGGCGTTGATGTCAGTATCTTTCATTTGTTTAATGATATCGTCATCTGTAGTTTGTTTTTTTGGTGTTGATGTTTTAGATGTAGTAGATGCAATCGCATTGTAAATTTCAGTTGCTTTTGCCGTACGATCTTTTAATTTAGGTGCACCAGCTCTTTCATAATATGTAACAACAGCTTTTGTTGCTCCCTCAACTGTTTTTTGAGCTTTTATTTTATCCCATGCTGTTTTTTCAGTTCCATCTAATTCAGAAATTATAAAATCTAGTTGATCATTTGTAGTTTCTGCACCAGCTGCTATTAATTTATTTTTTCGGCCTTCTGTCCATTGAGCTAAACCATATCCAGCCCATCCGGGTTGTTTTTTTGCTTGATCTGGCGTAGTTGGTTTAAATCCAAATCCTAATTTTAAACCTTTAGTTAAATTTTGACTAACATTTGGTCGAACGCCACTTTCTACTGCAAAATTTCCTATGAAAGCCGCTGCATGTACTTTGCTAAATCCATTTTTAATTAAATAGTTTGCCGCAGCAATTCCTCGCTTCAACCAACCATCATATAATAATTCATATTCAGATTCCGGAATTTCTGTTTTTTTAGATTTATCATCTTCAAATAATAATTGTTTTAAACGTATCATCGTCCCTTTTCCTCTCGTATTATCAATTCACCTAATACTTCTAAACGACCTACTTCTCTTTGAAATTCAATTTGTGTCATTGAAGTAGATATGCGTTTATATGTAGCATCAAACTCTGCTTTTGCTTTTTCTAAATCAAAACGTCCGGCAGCTGCTCGTTTATAATATGGTAATTTAACTTTGAAATGATGCCATGTAAGAAGAGCTAAGCCTCCTTTTTTATGAGCTGTATCGGCAATCTTTTCTGCACCCGCTTCTCGTGTATCTGCAAAGGTTTCAAAAGTTTCTGGTTTGTCTTTTGATTCAAAAAGTAAATTCATTAGTTTCATATTAATAAATATATCTTTTAAAGATTATCATAAAACATTCTATCAGAATCTTCAGTGTGCCATTTTTCTTTATCTTCTGCATTATAATATTCATTACATACTAGATAATCTGGTCTTTCTGGAAAAGGCTTAGTTACAAATGATGGTTCCGACCATTTAATTCGATTATTGGGTTGTAAAGCTATTTGTCCGTTAGATAAAAATATAATATGATGTGACTTATGTTCATCTGGGGTTTCAGACAATGTTAAATCTGTATTCATGTCATTTGCTCCCCAATTAATTGTTGCAAAATAATTGCCCGTATACCATTTTTTATCTTTCATATACACTTCAACAGGTGCATCTTTAAGATAATTTAGTTGTATTAATGTAAAATTATATGAAAAACAATTCCATAATTGTAAATAATGAAACGGAAGATCTGGATTTGGAATTTTTGGTTTGATTAATAATGCAGAACTAGGTAATTTATCTCTAACTACTCCATTATCTAATAAAACTTGAAATAAAACAACCTGGCCAGGCATACATCTTATTGAAAGTATAACTGCATTACTAAATGTTCCATGGCCTTTTTTATGCTGATACATATATTCGTTCCTAACAAATACTTTGAGAGGAAAAAAATTGTGTTCTATATATGCCATGAATTATTTTCGATGTTTTGAAATTTCAATTGCTGCAAGTTGTTTTAAAGCGGCTTTTTTGGTAGGATGCGTTCCTAGGCGTTTGCCGCCTTTCTTTGGATATACCGCCCAACCATTTTCAACTTTGCGAATAGTTTCCGGAATAAGTTTGATGATATGTGATTTCATATCAGTGGCAGGAACGAACTGTGGCTGTGATACGTTTCCACCCATACCAGGCATACCATGTGGATCTCGATTCATATGATGTGAAAGATAATCTTTAACTCGATTCATGTAATCTGCTGCAAGTGTTATTTTAGCTTCTAACCACTCTGGTAAGTTGTCTGCATCTTGAATCATGTCAGCAATTGCCTGAGCATCTGAGGCACATTCCATTGCATCATGTTTTGCCATACTGCCTTCTGGTTTTTGGCAGCCGCCTTTAGCTCCGCCGCAACCACAACCGCATTCGTTAAGCCGTTTCATGTTATGCTTTTTTTGCTACAATAGACCAAATTGCACCAGTAAGCGTAATAACACCACCAATGATTTCAGTTACGGTAGTTTCATCTACTAAACCTTTAGCAATGCAAATACCACCTACGAAAGTCAAGGTATGACGTACGATACCTAATACTTGTTCTTGTGTTAGTTTCATAATTTTCCTTTTATATAAATATGTTTATCATGTACTTAGTGTTACATATGTCCACTGTGTGCCATCGTGTATCCATAATTGTAATGATCCTGTATCAAAATACATAGTTCCTTTAGTCGCGCCGGCGCCAGGACTGACTAATGGTATTCTAAATCCCGAACCCTTTTCTATATTAGTTAAATCTAAACTAGAATTAGAATCTACAGTAACAGCAGATCCTGTTATACTGAGTGTGTCATATGCTAATGATAATGTGCCATTATTGTTAGAATTAATTAATACTCCAGACGCACCTCTCTGTTGAAAACTACCCGTTACAATTAAACTACCTGTAATTCTAGCAGATCCAGTAAATGGAAATCCTGCAGATATGCCTGATAATTGAGAGCCATCTCCTTTAAAAGATCCACTAAATGATCCAGTTGCTACTACGGTATCGGTTGACCCGCCACTCAGTGCGTCGATAGCTCGAGTAACATGTTCTGCTTGAATCGTACCGCCCGATGTTATACCTGTTTTATTTATTATTGCCATTCATGTTCCTTTTTTTATAAATAGGCCAATTTTTTGTTTTTTCATTCATCCATTCTTGTCGATCGTCACAACCGCAATCTTCATTAAGTATCTTTGCAATTTGTTTTGCAAGTTGATCTAACCCAGTAGCTCGAGTGATTTTTTTAATATCATCTCCTAAACCTCTACTTGTACTCATACATTATTCCAATCTGTTAAAGCATTTCGTAGTTGCATAATCAATGTTTTTTGTTGTCCGTTTAGTGGTATTTCAAATACGCGTTTTCCGGGGTATGTATATCTCTGTTCTGGTTGCATTACAATACTATGACCGGTATCATCTATTCCTAATACTGGATATGCAACGCGTTGCATTGTAATTGCATTTCCAGGTATCATAGTACATTTGCCAGGATGCCGCCATTGTCCCATTGCATCTTCTACAGCATCCGTTTCATGCATTACGCGTTCCCAATCTTCTTCCGTCATTATGCGTTTTCCGTTCATATGATGTGCTAACATTTCTATACATGAACCCATTTTTCCTTCATTTAATGAAGTTTCTATTGCAAGTGATGTCATAGTACTTTTACGTAATAATTCCTTTAAACGATCTAAACGACCACTATTTCTAAGTTTTTTATAAGCTAAATTTTCTACTGAATATTCGCCTTCTGCTTCTAATCCTGTTTGTCGCAATGTGCGTAATCGCAATAAAATATTTTCTATTTTAACTCGTAGCTTTGGATCTGATTCTTTTAGTGAATCAATTTGATATTCAATTGGTTGAGCTTTTTGATCTATCACATCATCATCAATTGAAATGACATCCGAAGATGGTTTTTTTATCCAACAACCTTTCATTAATGAATATTGACCAACAGAGGAATGCAATCGTTCATTCCAATCTTGTGCATATAATTCAATAGCCATTCCTTTGTATGTTAACGGATAATTAGTGTTCCATATGCTTTTCTTGGCCATCATGTAATTTTTAACTAGATGCAAATTTTCATTTACTGCTTGATAATCTATTACAACATGTAAATCAATATCACTATGTTCTGTCCAATTGTAATTAGCATTGCTGCCAATAATTAAAATATCTAATACCGATGCATTTATTTCTAAAAAATCATAAAAATGTTCAGCAATGCGAATAAATTTTTCACGCAATCCTTTGTTGAGACGATTATCCGTCCAAAGCTTTGGATTAAGTGTACTTTGTGTTTCATATTCACGAATAATTTTCATTATTTAATTTGTTTTTGTGATTGTAATCTAGATAATGCTTTTTGTTTGTTATAAAATTCTTGATATGCTGCTGGTAATTTACCAGATTTTTCTGGATCGTATGCATTAGTATACATTCTTTTTGTATCTGGATCTAACAACCAAATTGTTCCTTCTTTTAATCCTGTTTGTGTATCTTTAATAACTTTCCACATCGGCCAACCTGGTAATTTGAAATTATTACCAGTTCGTTTATCATTATATGACGTTGGTTTACCTACATATTCCATTGTTTTTTGGTTAACATTTTGTTCTAGAAATGCCATGTTATATCTGATACTTCCTGGATCTGTATAATAATATCCTTGAAATGATAGTGAATCTATTTCTCCTAGTTTTGTTGCATCAAGTTTTGTTGCTACATATGTTGCATAAGAAGCATCTACTGCTTGTAAACTTGCATCTATATCAAATTGACTATCTGTAAAATATTTACCTGTAACATCTTTCCATGTTTCATCAAATATATAATATATTAACGATTGTTGATTTAGATCTTTTCCATATTCTGCTGGATAATCATGCCGTTCATAATATTCTTGAAGTTCGTTATAAATTATATCTAAACGTTTTAAAAAATCTTGTGTATTAAAAAAACCTTTAAACGCATCAAATAAATCAGATACAGTATTTTTTAATGGTCGTAATACATTATCATTCCAAAAACTTCCGGAAGATGTACCGCCCTTTAAACCTCTAATGCGGGCAAATTTAATATTTTCATTAATAAATCTACGTACAGGATCTGTCCAAAATGCATACCACATTGCATTGATGTTATCGCCAATTGAAACGGATTTTGCAATTAAATCATCAATTAACTTATTATAAGCTTGTACTCCAACTTTTTGATAATAAATTTTTAAACACCGAGCAGGTTGATTTGTTATATAATCAATTATTTGTGCTTTAGTTCTCTGCGATCCTCCAAATGTAAAAACTTTACCAGTTGAATCGGCAGGTAATACTTTAACTAAATCATCTGCTATTCGTTTAACGAATGATCTAGTAACAGATTTATCTGTAAATGATACTAGCAATATAGCTAATTTATCTGCTCCGCCGGCTCCACCTTTAGTAGCTAATCTAGAACCTTCTTGTACGAATACTTGTTTAAATTGTTTAACTGAAACAGCGTATGCATTTTTCCAATAATTTCTAGATTTCGTAAATAACCAATCCCAAACTAATTTACCAGTTCTACTAAGTAATTTATTAAACTTTTCTCGAGTTTGTTTTAGAACCGGTTCTGAACTTTTAGCTACGGTTACTCCAATTCTTCTTGATATTTGTCTTTGAGTAACTGGATCGCTTAATGCCTTTTTTGAAGAACGAAAACTTAAAGATTTAAAATTTTCAAAACCTTTTAAAACATTATCAATTTCTCTAACCATAGCTTGAGAAGTTGCAGGAGATATAAGTTTTAAACGTCGGCATAAAAAAACAAATTCTTTAGCATGTTTAACAGAACCGATTACTACATCTGCAGATAATCTAGTAGCTGCAGGTACAGTTTTAAACATCCTAGAAATTAATTCTGTAGTAAGTTTTCCTCCTTTTGACAAAACACGAAACAGCCATCGAAAACAAATTGCTAACGCATCACCAACACCAGGTATCAATGCTATTATACTAATTAAAGCTTCAAAAGTACGACCTCTACCCATATACCACGCAGCATTTATAAGATCAATTGGCGGAACTAAAATTCCTATCCAATCAAATGCCATTTGTACTCGATCGGTTAATGCAGTTAAATTAACTTCCCGGCCAAACATATTTACTTTAGTTACTGCATTTTTTTCGGTAGATTTGAATAATGTTTCAATTTCATATTTATCTCTTAAAGATGCAATCCAATCAGATCTCATTACATCTTGAAACCCAGTATCGCCTTTATCAATAAAAATTACTTCGCCGGCGCCTCTATTTCCTAACCAACCTTCAATTTGTCCGGATCTTAATAACACTATAGTATCACCCATAGTATTATTGCCGGTTTTTTTGGGTGGTTCATATTTCCAATCTAAGTGTACCCATTGAGTGTTTAAAGTATATGTAAAATACATTAAATTTGGATCTTCATAAAAGTATACAAATGTTCCAACAGGTACTTCTGGATTATTATACATTGCAATTTGCAATCCAATTTGATAATTGTCAAATGCCGCTATTGGACTAGGATCATCTGTTAATATATATGTCTTAATATCTAGTTCAGAGATTGGTAAAAATTTTACTTGACTTGCTGTTGGATCATCTTTAAAAAGTACACCGGTGGGTTTTGTTGCTAAAAATGGGCGTGCACCGTATGACATTAATTTATTGTATGCTCCTTGATTTTTCCAAGCGCTAGCAAATTGAAATACATTAATGCCTGTTTGTTTATTCATTGTTGCATAATCACCACCTGGTGCCATTGCTGGACTAGTACTTCGATATGCCATATTATGTACTTGAGATGGTCCAGGAGACGGTGTACTAGTTGCATGAAACTTTTGTATTTCTTTAGAAAAATCACTTAAAGGAGCACCACCTATTGTTTTAACAGGGGCATAAGCGGCACCCATTGGATTAACTTGCACTTGTTGAGTTTTAGGATTTGTAAGTGGAGTAGTTTCCGATAATAATGTCTTTTTTATTATTCGCTCTAAATTATCCATGTATGATGCCTTAAAATATATTTTTATTATTATAAATAAATATGTTTATCTTCAAAAGAGTTGAACTAGTATCTAGCAAACTACAAGAGCAATGTGTTTATAATTCATATTAAATAGATAATAACATATCAATTAAATCCGGATGTGGATACATATCCACTTTCCCACGAATAACATTTGTATGCGAATACATTCCAGGTGTTTTTTCTGCTCGAGCTACATCTAATACATCAAAACCATCTGCACCTTTAGCTCGTACATATTCTATTAGACCTATGCGCGGATCAATTGAATATTTATTTGCTAAGAAAAGAATCCAATTTTTAAGTGTAGTAATTTGTGCATCTGAATAGTTATGCCAATATTGATGTCCTCTAAATGGTTTAGCTAATTTTATAACTTGACTAGGATCTGCTGGAGTATTAACATATGTTTTACCATTAACAATTTGTCCCATACAACATACTTCGATTCCAACAGAATTTCTATGCATAACAGAATTACCAGTACCAGTATGCCATCCATATCCTCCGTCAGGAAAACATTGAATAAGTTCACCGTCAAATTTAGCAGATTTGCCATCAACGGACTGCCCACCTAAAATATATTCTGTTGCAACATTGCCTCTATTATCTCTTGCCCACATATCAGCAACTTGATAAGGATTAGCTCCGCCGGCTGTATGATGTAAGAAAATCCAATCTTTTGGTACTGGGCCTTTAAAATAAGTTCCTTCTGGCATATAGTATTTCTTAATACTTAATGCATTTACCACTTCAATGTTTTCTGCATTATCTGTATTTAAAATACCCATTGCGGCCCATGTTTTAGGTCCTACGATACCATCAGCTAATAAACCATGTGCTGTTTGCCATGTTTTAACTGCAGCTTCTGTTTTAGGTCCGAAATCTCCATCTACTGTGATTTTTAAATATTCTTGCAAAGTTTTTACTGATTCGCCTTTGCTACCTTTTTTTAATAACATATTATTCCTTTTTTTTATTTAATTAAATAACCAGATATTTGGTTGGCTTTTTCTACAAATTCATTGTGCAAATATTCTCCGATCAAATCACTTTCTTCGCCAATAACGTGACACGTTAAAAAACCTAAGATATCTCCTCGCAATCCTCGTATTGGAACTTTAACTGCTTGAACAATACCATTTGCAGTCATTTCTCGTCGCATTGACGGATATTGTTCCATATCCGGAGTGATTATCATAAAATCTTTTTCTAGCATTGCTGCAAATAGTTTAGGAAATTCTGAAACTAATACATTTTGATAACGTCTCTTAATTTTTTCAATACCAGGAGCTACTGTTTCGTATGTCATTGAAAACTTTTTCATTGAACGTCCATTTAAGAATTTGCCACCATTATGAAATTGACATATTGAAACTCTATCAAATTTATAATCTTTTCGAAGCTGTTCAATGAATTCATGCACTGCAACCATTTCTCCTAAATCATCAGCAAAAATAGTTTCTTCTTGTTCTAATTTTTTTGCTGCAGCCCGGACATCGAGCCACGTTTTAACTACAACGGTAATAATTGCTACCACAATAGACGTTACTGCGGATATGATTGAAATAATTATTGCATCACTCATTTTCTGATTCTGTTGTTTGTTTTGGATTCTTAGAAAATTTATCAACAGTAGTTCCAAATATACATGCTATGATAATATATTCTAGTGCTGAAACTAAATGTTCATTGGGAGCAATTGTTTTCGGATACAACGAATTAACAAACATCATGATAACTAAAGAAAAGAAACCAACAACTCCTATAACGCGCCTTGATGAAACGTCGCCGGACTTTGAATCAGACAACATTCGATAAAAGAAATTTGATTGACGCATATGTTCCTCATTTTTTATAACTATAAATATGTTATGTTTTTAAAACAATGAGTTTATCTTGTTGTTCTTCTAACGAATAGATTGAAATTTTGAATATATCTATTTCAAATTCGCCTATAGCACCACTGTCTGCAATTATTGCTGTAAGTTGTTGAATGTACTGAAAATTTTGTTGTGTTAAACGGGTTGCATCAAATTCAACAACTATATCATTTTCACCGTTTGGGTCGTTATGTCCTATATGTAATACTCGTTTCATTAAATCATATGCAGTTTTTGCCTGTTCTGAATAAATATATGAATCAATAATAACGTGCATATCATCTTCGATATAAATTCTATCACACCATGGTTCTAATGTTTCAAGAATTTGTAAATTGCAATTACGTACTACAAATGCAACATTATATTTAGGTGCGTCAATCCTACTACCCCATTTTCTAATGTAATTTCGATTGCTTTGCAATTCTATAGTTTGGGTTCTATGTTCATATTCTTCTGAGAAGCGTGATGTTTTTGAAACAAAATGATAACATATTGCATCTAATGCAGTAATGCATTCCATTCCGTACATTTTCCATCTACGAATCAAATCATCATCTTCACAGAACATTGGATTGTATAAAGGATCCAATCCTCCAATTTCTAACAATGCTTTGCGGGGCATACACATAAAAAATGTAATACCCGGCTCTGTTTGATCTGCATAACGTGCATGTTCAATTTCACAATACTCTCGGAACGCATCTTTATCAAACGTTTCCAAAGACTGTCCAAAATCGAATATCAATTTTCCAGGACGCGTATGATCTCCGAATATAGGTGGCTCTATTGTGGTATATGACACTACTCTATCAGGTGCAACATGTTTTTCTAAATTTTCTAAGAATCCCGGGCCTAATACAATGTCATTATGTAGATATGCTACATAATCGCAACTAGCCAATTGTGCAGCTGCATTGAATGTATCCGAAAATGTTTTTGATTCGGTTGAATATTCAAATCTAACATGATTATCTGATAATGACTGTAACCATTCATGGGTTCCGTCTGTTGATCCATAACTTACAAAACATATTTCTACGTCCGGATAGAGTTCTCGAGTTGTTTCATAAAAATGTTTGTTGTAGTCTAAATTGTTTCTTAAACCTACTAGGAGCGAAATATTATGTTTCATTTTAAATACTTATTTTGTAATTTGTGAACTTCTTCAATTAATTTAGTATCCGAATCTTCCCGGAATTTATTTCTATCATTGGTATTAACTAATAAATTAGTATATGAATTTACTCGATACTTGTGGTTTTCTGAAACAACTAAATTTTCAACTACCCATTGCTGAACATCATATCCAGATTGTTTTAAAATTTGAGCACCATACATTAAAAACGTATCATCTGGGCCGTATGATCCAAATGATTCAGGTAAATCGATTAATCTTAATAAATTTGTAGATATTAAATTAAACCATCCGCCTCCTAGTTTAAAATTTGATATTGGTTTTAATAAAGGATTTCCATATACTGTAGTAATAACTGTGTATGGATCTATAAATGTTTTATTATCCCATGGAAAGTCTGCATATGTTGAATTCATCAAAACATTCCATGAATCATCCCAAAGCTTTGGTATTTGTGGAGAGATTATAAAGTATTCATTATTAACTAACTTTGATGAATCTAATAATAATTTTAATGTTAATGGTGAAAAAATTAAATCTGCGTCTAAATAAATAAATGCATCAACATCTTTATATGTTCGTATGCTAGTTCTGCGTTTATCTGCACAACCTAAGCATGTTTTATCTGTATTAATATCTTTTATAACATGGCACCAATCAAAGCACGTATCGATGCAATGATTAAACTTTTCTATGAAAAACTCTTTTGGTATTTTTGAATCGTTCCAATCTACGAAGTTTAAATTTAACGTAATATCCAATGTTATATTATCATCGGATTTTAGATAATGACTACTTACCTTAAGTTGTTTTGCTTGCCATTCAAACCAATCAATTTCATATGGCATTAAATGAACTATAATTTGTGTTTTCATATACGTGTTTTATATAATCGTGCATGTTGTTCGGCAACATATTTGCTATTGCAAAGTTCTTTAATGTAATCAGGAGCCGTTGTTTCGATTGTTTGAATGTTGCCATGAATATCAATAATATACATGTATCCAGGAACTCCGCAACTCCATCCTTCTAATGTAGTACGGCCTAATAAAATACCTGCAGTGAAATTCATCATTTGAACTAAATTTTCAGTATCCCATCGTTTATCTACATATTTGATATTAGGATGATTAAAATCATAACGACTTTCACTCATTATGTATAAGTCCCAATCATTTTCTATGCATTGTTGAACTATATGTTGAACTGCCCTAAATCGAATTGGATCTAACACCTCTCCAACAAATATCCCGGAATATCTTTCTAATTTTTCTGCTTCATTGCTATTAAATCTTGTTTGGTCAATTGGATTGTAAATCAATGAAACTTTAGATGCTGGAATTTTATAATCATTAATCAACATATCTGCAATTGGTTTACGTATTGCAATGTAATGTGATATCCTAGAATCCAACACCGGATTCTCCGATCTAATTTCAGAATGTATAATACTAATAATTGGTGTTTCTTTAAAATGCTCTAATATAAACAAATTGACTTCAGGTTGACTTGCTATTATTATATTATATTTTTCTGACGTATCCAAATTTGTTAAATCTAATTGCCGTACATGTTGCAATTTCAATCTCGTTTGATCCATCCAATCTATTTGTCGCAATGTAAATAATGTTACATCATGTCCTGCTGCATCTAATTCGCGAGCTAATTCATAATGATAAAGTTCGCTACCACCCAATCCGTTAGCGTTTAAACATCCTAAAAGTATTTTCATAATTATTTTGTTTTTAACATATTGATTTTTGCGATATCTAATGAAAATAATCCACTATTAATATATGATTGGTATGCTATTTGATCGTGGTTTACTACATTTGCTGCGTACGCATATTGGGCATCGCGGACAGCTTTTCCGTTGTCTGGATGTAAGTGTTCCCATATGATATCCGGGAAATACTGTATACATTCTGCTGTCTTACCTAAATCAACCCAAAAGTTATCAGCATACATATGAAGTAAACTAGTTGGAATCATATAACCCAATGTTTTGATAATGTTACTTGTCATACAAACCGCGGTTGGTAATCGTTCTCCCTGTAACAAATCATTTCCATATGCAATACCTACTCCATGTTTTTCGAAGTATGTAATCATTTCAAATTCCCATGATGATTTAATAACATGATCATCGCCAAAAAATGCAATGTATTTATATTCATCCGCAAATCGTTCGGCGGCTCGATTCAGTTTTGGAACTAAACGTTCATTTGGATTAACTGTGTATATTACTCCTTGGTATCGATCATAATAATGTTCGTCATCTTCATCTAATGATACACATATATCTGAAAGCCCTTCTGTAAACAACATCCAATGTTGAATAAATCGTTCTACATTTCGTTCTCTGCCGGATCCTGCCGATCGACTTGGTACTATAACTAAAATTTTGTTTTTCATATAACTTTATTATAAATATTTCCGAATAATTTAATATCATCAAATAGTGTTGCAGACTGATTGCATTCATATACTATCAAGCCATCGTAGTGGTGCATATGCAATGTTTCTGCTAATTGATAATGGGTATCTGATTCTTTAAAACTTTGTAATCCTATTTCTGAAACATGCACATGATCTATGTATTGTTGATATTTTATAAACTCGTCTTTTGGATTTTGATTTTCTAAAATGATGTTGTGAGTATCAATCATGGTTTTGATATTGTTAAAATTATTCCGATTTAGAAATTTAACAATTTCATCAAGTGTAAAAAAATATTCGCCGCCGTATCGTTGACTATTAGGTTCTAACAATAATGATATACTAGTTCCGGTGATTTTTTCATCTAATATATGTAATGCTTCTAGTTGCATTGTATGATTGAAATTAATTCGTTGTTTCGGCGAACCTAATACAATTTTTTCAATTCCTATAGCAATACAAGCATCAATTAATTGATCCATGTGCCTTAAGAAACTAGCATCTCCTATTTCTGTAACATCTGAATTAAACAATACTGATTGCGTTGATTTAACTTCAATATCCGATGAATTAATCATATCACGCAATGTTGTTAATTTATCCACATCAATTGGATTCCATGGGCTATGTTTTGGTATTACCATTTCTATGCAAGATATGCCGTTTGAATTCAATGCATTCAATGTTTTATCAAAATGGTCGATGCTTGGCCAGGCTAGTTCGCTAATTCCTAATTTCATTATTTCCAAACTAGTTTATCATGGGTTGCACTTAATATCTTATCATCTTGAAACGAAACTCGCATTAGCTTTTCTGGATAAAAACAATGTACATCATTTTCAATTATTGACCAATTGCCTGTCGGTAACACAACCATTGTTTCATTGTCTTCCGGTTTATGTATGCATTGTAACTGATTTGAAATTTGTGGGTTTAATTTAGTTTTTTGTATGGAATGATAATTTTCTAAAACATTATCATAAAATGTATTCCATTTTGACATTACTTCAGGAGACCCCATACACCACCAATCACATATATCATTATAATGGAATTCTGCATCACATTTGGATTCGATACTACACTTTACACATCCACCACCACCGCCGGCGTGTACATGAGTTCCGGAATTAACTACTAATAGATCTTTGAATTTTGATACATTTAAAATATCATTATATGATACAAAAAAGTTTGAAACATCGGATCTACATAACATTACTACATCATAGTTATTCATCTCAACCAATGATGTTGCTTTTTGTCGAATAAAACATTGAGATGTTATCCGGGAAAATGTAGCCTTATAATCTGCAGTATGAATCATAATTGGATCTGCTGCTTTATATTTCAATTCATTAAAATAACTTAAATCATTATCAGTAACATAATAAGACTTCACTGCGAGTTCATTGGATATATGCGTAATGGTATCATGTATAGATTCATTAGAATAAAATGCTAAATAAAAATGTACATTAAAATTTAAACTAAATCGTTTCCAATCATCAATTCTATTTAGTATATCGCGAGGTTCTCCAAACAAACAAACTGCTATATTAGTATTTTGTAAACTAAAACTATTAACGAATTCTTGTATTTCATGTAGTATCCGAGTTTTTGTTCTTACATACCCATCTAGATTAGACGTTGTTTTAAAATTATATGAAATTGGCGGTGATTTTGTATCTACTTGTTTTTTATTTATGTCAAACAGTTTTAAAATATCCGAAGTATGAATTGGCTCAGTAAATAAATTTATCGTTAATGCATGATACTTAAATAGATTTAGACAATGGGTTGTATCCGAATCTATGTCATTCAAATTGTACCATTGAAATTCTGAATTGTAATTTATTTTATCAATGTTATTATTATGCAGTAAATCATATAATATGTTTTTCTTTATATGTTTTCCAAATAGCGCAGGTAATCTTAAAACTAATAATTTTTGATATGATAGTGTTGATGTAATTAGTTTCTCAAAAATTAAACGGTTTGACCCATATGCCGGAGCAGATATAGTTAGTTCATATGATTCGTCTGAATTAACCGGAGCATTGTAATAAACATCGATTGTAGAATATAATACAATTGTTCCGTATTGTTTTTTTGATAAAATATTTAAAATGTTAAATATATTTTCTAAATCCTTTTGCGGCTCTAAATTAACTTTCCATTTGGTTGCGGGCAAACATGCTAAATATAATTCGGTTGTTGTATCTGTTTGTATGTTAATTAATTCATTAATGTTGCTGCTATTAAATTCGTAGTCAAATTTTACCGAATCTTTTAGAGTTGTCCCAATTAAACCTGTATTACCTATTAATATTTTCATTGATGTAATTTTCTAATGTGTATATTCCTTGAATTTTTCCAGTAATGCAGGTTATAATGTTATCATGTTTTACAATCACCGGGGCTCGATCTGCAGATTCAGAATACCTCTTAACTTTTACCGAAGTATAATATGAATTATATGCAAAGTCTGTTAAAAAATTTTTATAATAAAATGCAATTTTTTGTTCAACGGCTTCTTTGTTACGTAATAAGTCACGTGATGATGTTTTTTCTGAGAATTCTTGAATATCAATAAATCGTTCACTAGTATACACCGGAGTATATTCAACATCAGTAACTGTGTATTGATTATCCATATATGGGTAAATTGAAAATAATGGGCCATCTACCATAGTAACTGATCCAAATTTATTAGCAGAAATACGATCATATATCATCGTTAAACTTAATTCAAAAAAATGATCTGATAATGGTTTTAATTGATTATTTGTAACATTTATCACATAATCATATTGTTTAGCTAATAATTTTAACTCAGATTCATCAATTGATTTCATAATGAAAATATCTCGTAATTCATGTTGAAAAAATGTCTTTGATTTTACCGGGTCAATATATTTTTCGTCAATAATTACACTTCCTTCGATATTATTGAAATCAGGTAATGGTTTTTCAGCAAAATTAATTTGTTCATGGGTGAATATGGTTTTAAATGTTCCATAATCAATTAATGAGTTATCTATAGGAACAACATAATAATTATCATCAATATCTGAAACTAGATCTGGATAATCTTGTATAAATGTATTAAATGTATTTTGACATAAATTTCTAGTTTTTTGATTTCTACTATAATGAAATCCTTTATGCAATCTATTTTGATTAAAAAACGAAGATCCAGAAAAAATACCAGATTTGTCAAACAATGTTACATCATGATGTTGTTTTAATTTGTATGCCATATGGCATCCTAACCAACCACCGCCAATTATTGCAATTTTCTTTGAACTCATAATGTATTGTAATAATTATTTTGTTTTACTTGTCGTTCAATTGTCTTTGGATGATAAAGTGAGTAATCTTCCTCCATTGGAAGATGTGCATACTTTTTGTATCCATCTAACACTTCATGTACCTTATGTTTCCAACGAATCGAAGGAGTATTTTTAAAAATTCTCCACTGATAATCTGGCCAATTTATCCACCCTTCTGCATTTACATTCCATCCCCATTGTTGCATATGATCTTGTGTCATACCTTTAACTGTATTAACTCTTGGAACTAAGTAAACTTCTGTTTCTGGATTTTGTTCTAAAATAAATGGCAAAGATTCTATAATCGAAGTGCATGGCATTTCGTCTGCATCTATTTGAAAGATATAGTCGCCATCACATAATGATGTTAAATGATTTTTCCAATCTGCAAAATGTCCTTGAAATTCAGCTTTATGCCAGGCAAATGATTTATTAACAGACCGATTTCGTAAAAATAATTCTATTTCTGGATCGCCATTCTTTGAATCATATAATACAACAACGCCATCTTGTGGTCTTTTGTGTGTTAATAAAAAATTCAATAAGCGCTGTATTTCTAAGAATTCGTTACATACAGTAACTGCATATGTTATTTTCATACTATATTATATTAAAATTGTTGTTAATATCAAACCTTTTGTAGTTTTGGTAATTTTAACTCAACAGCTTTTGGTAACTTATCAATACCAGAATCAATAATCTCTAATACTTGATCATATATGCTAGATACTGCCGTTTCAGTAAATGTTGAATTAACGAAGTATCTTTGACGTTTTGCTAATTCTACCCATTTTTTATAATTCTTTAAAACATCTTTCATCATGGAGCTAGCATATCCATAATCCACAGTAAACCATTTAGCATCGCCAATTAAAAATTCATTTTGAGCTGTTGGATGAATAGGAGTCAATTGGCCAGGTAATGCACATATAAAATCTTTCTTTAAGAAATCAGCTTGACCCGAATAATGTGGAGCTAATATGGGTTTACTTGTTGATGAAAATTCTAATAACGGTCTTCCAAACCCTTCTGCTTTTGTAAATGATATTAGAGCTTTTATTTTTGGATGATTGTACAATGCATTCATTTCGGCCGTAGTTAAATCACCATGTAACAAATATACTGACGGTAATCGTTCACCCGGGAATAATGATGCTACTTGATTGATACGATCTTGCATTTCAAATCGGTCAGTTACGGAATATGTTGCTCCACTTGTTTTAAGTATTAATGCGGGTGCATCTTTTTTATTTTTAAATGTATTAAAAAAACAATGTAGCATTCCGCTTATGTTTTTTCTGTCTTCGCCTACTTGACCTTGCAACCAATGTCCTACACTTAAAAATGCTTCAGATTCTCGTATTTCATTTAATCCTGCAACTTTAGTAGTTACTGATTTATTATTGTATTGTGTTTCATCAAAATATTCTGGAACAACTTGAATTTTTGTAAGAATATCTAAATTATGACGTTTTGCGGTTTCTTCAAATACTGTTTTAGTAAATTCACTAGGAACTATTACAACTTGCATTTGATTAATTTTTTCAATCCATTCTTTAGGACAAATATCGCCTTCGGTTCCTGCCGTAACTCCAATATTATATTTACCAATTGGTTGAAATTCATTTGGAACTGTTATCTGTACCCAAACATCTGGTTGAGAGGTTAATGGCAATGGAACTATTCGATTAGCCCAATCTACTGGTATTGGATATGTCATTGGAGTATGACCCCATGGCATTGATAACAATTTAATATCCCATTCTGCACTTTTTTTATTAATAAATTGTTTGATAACTTCGCGTGCATGATGTCCATAACCACTTTGCGTTGCTACTGGAGATGATATAACTACTTTATACATTCTACTATTCCTGTTTTTTCGTATTTATGTTCTATAACTTTATTTAACGTATATCTTGAACGATTCATTGGTTTATGAGTGAATAAATAATCAATCATATGAATCATTTTTTGACCCATCTGTTCTCCCGTAAGTCCATTTTGTAACGCCCATTGTCTGCCGGCTTGACCCATTTCTTCTCGAAGCGTTTCTGGAGTATTATACCAATATTCAATTGCATTAGCTACATCTTCATAATTTACTCGATCATCAAAGATATATGGCGTTTGAGGCGAACCTTGAAGTGATCGGTTACTTGGAAACACCGGTTTGGCCCATACTCCATGTAATTTATATCGACCCATATGATTTGTTGCAAAATCGCCATTAAAACGTATCCATTCATCATTTTCGTCTACAAAACCGCATTGATCTTGTAATCCTCCGGTAACATTGTTAATAATTGGCGTTCCTGACAAAATTGCTTCAGTTGAACTCAAACCCCAACCTTCATTTGAACCAATATTAACTACTACATCTGCAACATTATACATTGCATTTAAGTCTGCAGCTCCTATCTTTTGTTCTGAAAATATTATTTTACAATTTGGAGCTAATGCCTTCCATATGGCTCGTAAATCCGTTCCATTTCCATCAACAACTTGCGTATGCATAAGTAATGCAACTTTGTTTTGTTTATCTACTGGTAATTTATCAACAAAATGTTTGAATGCTAGGATTAAATCACCAGGTTGTTTTCTTCGTATATTTCTATTATTCCAAAATACAATAAAATCTACTCCATTAGCTTGTTTTAAACGATCATATGCAGCTTGATATAAAGGATCTTCCGAATCTAATGGTTTAAATATGTTATGATTTAATCCGTGAGGCACAAATCCTGTAATGATTTGATTTGGTTCTACAGTGCCTGGAACTTCATCATGTTCGTCATAATCTACAACCTTAAATCCGTTCTGTGTAAGAACTTCTCTGTGAATATTATCAGATTGCTTACTAATTCCCATAATTAAATCACAACTTGCATAAAAAGGTGCATTCCACATTGGATACGGTAAATCATCCCAAATTGAATAATAAATTATAGGAACTTGATATGTTGTTTTAATTTCATGTTCTAATGCATATAACCAAGTCCAATAACGAGGATCAGTAAAATGAAATATTGCATCTGGTTGTTCTTGATTTAGAAGTGCAAATAAAATATTTTTATCGCCATATCCGTTCCATGGAATAAGTTTTACTGATGCATCTTGTACACCTGTTTCTCGCGCTACGTCTGCAGATAAATCGAATCCGCGGCCAGCTTCTGGGTGTTCTAATGCTGCACCTAGTTGCACCCAATCATAATGATGCACGGTGTTTAAAATAATTTCTTTACTAATAGTTCCAATTCCCGAAGGCAATCGAAAATCATCTGCTAATAATAAAATTTTCTTTTTCTTTGTTTTGTTAAGGTCAATTTTTTGTAACTTTGGTAACTCCATTCGCGTCCTTTATAACTTTTATATAACTTTAATATAAATATATTATCCCAGTATAACAACCGGTTTATTTAATTTTTTTGATTTTGTCCATGCAGTTTGTAATACTGGATCTAATTGCATTTCATTGGTTAGTATCATCATGTAATCACAACGTTCTGCAATAAGTTTCATGCGATGATGAAGTTGACTAAAATGATATGGTTTTCCATAATATGATTCTGGCATTGCTGAATAAATGTTATATCCAGAAAAGCTAGGATTATATTCTTCGTATTGTAATCCAAATTCTAATGTATATTTCCTAACCATGCTATTGGCTCCTTCATTTCCACCAGCACCTACCACAATTAATTCTTCTCCAAATTTTGTTTTAAGCATTTGAAGTGTTTCTTGAACCTTTCTTCTATTTTGCCAATTTGTATTTCCTATAACTGCTACCCGGGTACTCATACGTTTTCTCTTAAGAATTTAACACCTTTTGGATAATGTCCATAAACTAATCGAAGCATTGATTCTAATAATTTTTTATTTTCTTTCGAATTGGGCCCAGTAATATTAGTGCATAATGTATATTCCATTGTAGTCCAACGTTTACCTGCCCACGTTTTATGATTTTCTATTTCAAAAGAATATACATAAACATGTTCATGCTTATATCTTATTCTCGTATTCTGTTCTCTTTCGGACATCTTTCGTAATCTGTTTTAAATGGACAATACTTGCAATTTGCAGCACCTTTGCCGGCAACTGCTAAATAATTTTGCTCTGCGCGCTTATTACCTTCAGCATCAAAACAATATTCTACAAATGCATCAATACTGCGTTGAACTCGCTTTTGTGTAACACTGCCAGCAGCAGGTTTGATACTTTGAATACGTTTTTGCGGAAACATTGATTCTTCCATTATTTTGCGTTTAACTACAAAAAATTCAACATCAATATTCTCTTTAGGAACGCCATATTGTTTTGCAAAATAATTTTTATATGTTATAAGCTGTGCTAATTTAAGTGAATCTGATTTAGCATTTTTATTCCATCCACTACGACTTGTTTTAATGTCGTATATTTGAATCTTACCTGTTGGAATGTGTCGCATAACAACATCCATAAACCCATACCAATATACTGAAGAATTTGCGTCAGATGCTTGTACACATAGTTCCATTTCAATGCCTACCAATTCCCAATTCTTAGATGAAAAGTATTGTGAACGTCGTTTCATAAACCATTCTAATATTGCAACGCCGTCTTCTAGATATTCTGCTAACTGTAAAGGATTAGAAAAATGTTCGCCGTTATTTTCTTGTACACAACGAACATATTCTGATTTCAATTTATTTGTAAGTATTTCTCGAAGATTGAGTGCTTCTGCCTTTTTAACAGATTCCGTATACATTACAGTTAAGAAATGTTGAAATGTTTCATGAAATGCTGTTCCGAAACATGTTTCTATAGAAGTTTGAAATGGAGATAACCCATCAATATAATTTAATTTCCATGAAAGTGGACATCGTTCAAAAAGTGACCATTGTGAATATGATATTCTTCTAGGTACCGTAGTTGCATCTACTTGAGATAAACGATATATAGGTGCTAAATAATTCCCGGATTTCATATTATAATATATGAAATTATTTTACTTATTCCAATCTTTTATGTAATTTGTAGGTCGCCTGGTTTATAATTTAGTTTAATTTTTTGTTTTTGATTTTTTACTATTAATTCTTGATTCAACCAATCAATATACTGATTAATATCAGTCATACTATTTCTAGTCCAACATATTAATATATATTTCCAATATTGATAGTTTGCATTATTAATTAGATTATCTGGAGTTAATTTAATTGCAGTTAACATATGTTCTTTGGTAATCTTATCACTAGTATCTAAATTCATTGCATGTTTAAATTGCGTTAATCTAGATTGATGTTCATTAATGTCACATGCATAAAAATTCATGCTTGGGTCTGGATCTGGCTTTTTGGAATACTGTATCCATTGTTCTAGAGTGCCTATAGGTATAGAATACTTAGAGCTAATTGAATTCAGTTGTTTATTAGTTGGAAAAACTGCGTCAGTTGTTGCACCAAAAATACGATACCACAGTCGATCCGACTCCGAACCTATATTCGTACTATATGGTTGTATTTGTTTCCATTTTTTCTTTGAATTCATAGGAAAATGATTCCAGCATGAATGTTGTAATTCATGAATCGTAGTACTAAGTACCTCTCGTAGTGCAGATTGATAATCTTCGCTAAATAAACCGCTAGCAACATTATCATATGTATATATACCTAAAGCAGCAAATCCTTTTAAGTTAGCTACATTTATGGCAACAGAATTAGTAGATGGCGAAAAATATCCGTTATAATTAGCTGAGATATCATGTACAGTTTCAATTGGTACAGTTTTAATAATATCTTTGTATTTGTTAATTATTTGATTAACTTCTTGTTTAGTTTTTTTCCCATATTCAGAATTTGAAGAAAAATTTACTCGAGTAAAAATCTTTTTAAATTGCGGAGTACTTAATTTATCAATCCACCATTTTCTAGCTTCTGCATAGGTGGGTTGAAGAACTTTTGCAAAATGTTTTGTTATAATATCAGCATATTCGTTATTTAAAAAATACGTATATGATTTATTAGTAACTATTTGTAGCCATATACTAAATTTTGCACCTAATTTTAAGTTTCCAGGACCGGAAATAGTATCAATTGCAACAGTTAATATCATGTTGTTTGGAGATAAAATAGTTGGATTATTTGATATATCTTTAAAATTTTTAATATTAAAAGTAATCATACCTATTTTTTGGTTTCCAAACGAAATCTTTTTTGAATTTCTTCGATATACCCAATTTCCGTAATACATGAACTCCGAATCTAAACTATTCCCAGGTGTTTGTAATTTCCAACCCATTGATTTAAAACTTTCATATAGTTGATCAAAAAATCCATATGAAAATTTTCCAACTTGATTTTGTAATGGTTTAATTATATCTAAAATATCCTTCCAAGATATCGTATATTCTTCTTCTAACCATTGAAACAATGTTTGGCCATCATATACCCAATTTTTAATCAAAGCTGAAAGTTGAGTTTGCGTTTTTATCTTTTTTAATTGTTCTAAAAAATCTCCAGATCCGATTCCTGTTAATGCACTTCGCATTGCTTCGGCAATATGTTTAATTTGTTGCCAATCTTGTACTGTAGATGGCTTTGATCTAGAAGTATCAAATATTTTCTTAACTTGATCTTTATTTGCATTGGATTTACTAACTCCTAATTCAGCTGGTTTAAGTGGTTGAAATTCACCGGATTTTCCTAAACGATCCGAATTTCTAGTATTATATCGTTGCTGCTGGTATAGTGCATCTAAATTTGCTGCATCTTGTTTTGCCCAAAGTTTCTTAAGACTTTCCGGGGCGTTTTCTTCAGGATCTGTAACAGTTGGATCTAACGGATCTGTAACAGGTGCTTCTAAAATAATTTTTTTTAATTTAATCATTACATAAATAAATATGTGTAAAAAAAATTAATATTATTTCGTAATATCTAAATAATGATGTTCTTGTTCTCGAAGATAAATATCAATTAAATCTTTTGTCTTAACTAAGTCATGATGAAATGAACCTTTATGCCGGCATCTTACAATGCGTTTAATGATATCAAATTCATAGGAGTTCAAACCCCAATCTTCCGCAAATTTATAAAGGCTATCTTTACCTTTGTAATGTGATTGTGTGTGTATATTATTGCTCATAATTAACATTTTAATTCGTTGAATTTGTTTCTTTTAGATTCTGTTGTAGTTATTGTAGTTGCACTACATACTGGGGTGGTCAATGGATCTGGAAAATTATTATTATCGTCACACGTAATTTGGTATGGCGTGATTCTAAATCCGTCTCCGTGTTGTATTGAAGGTAAAGATACTTCTGGAGTCTGTTTATCAAATACCAATTTTAAATGATTTTTAATTTGAGTTGTTTGAGTTTTATTTAACTCATTTGGATCGGCTATTTCCATGAATCCTTGTAACCAATATACAAATTGTTCTGCTGTCATTTTATTCCTTTTAATAGTTTCTTTTTTTCTCCGGCACTATAACCGTATAAGGTTAATATGCGTTCACATTGCATTTTATCCATTAAATCTAAATAATCCGTTGCTTCAGATTTGCTTACTTGATAATGTTCTGCCATTTGTGCAACTAAATCTTTTTCATACTTATCTTCAGATTTACCTTTTATGTATTTTGCAAATGCTTTGTTAGTTGGAAGTAAATCATGATATAAACGATATGTATCTCTAGGAGAAAGTTGTCCAACGGTATATGTTTGAAATTCATTGATCAATTCCGTTAATTCCATGCGCATTGATAAAAAACGATTAACCATGAATGGACTAAATGCTTTTTGATCCATTTCAGACCATTTTGACCATTCTCGTTTTTTACTAGTTACTCCATCAATGAAATCAAACATTGTAGCCGCTTTCTTTTTTTCTTCTGCCATTATAATTTGTATTTTTTACGATATTGTTCTTCCAACTGTTTACCCATTCCAATTTCAAGTATTACTGCATTATCAGGAATTCCTACTATGCGTTTAGCATCAACTATATCATCAATTGACTTATTACGAAATGATTTCATCTTGATACGAGCATTACTTCTGTTTGAAGTTTTAAATACAATTGTAATAGTATCCTTATGATAAGGTATTGACATTATTTTGTTTTTAATTTAACAGGTTGAAACTCTTCTGGAATTGCTCCACAATCATCGCATCTAAATACCGGAATTGGTACCATGGAATCTTTATCAGCACCTGTTAAAAATTTTGATACTTTATTAATTGCCATTACTTGACGAAAATATATTCCATCACATTCTTTACAAATAATTGGTTGCATATCTTGCGGGCCAATATTAACATTTATCTTATTCATATTTCTCCTAATAAATTTACAAACATTGCCATTACGTTAATTTCTTTATCTACAACACTAGCATCTTTAAATTGCGATTCTGCTATGATTAAAATGCAAGGTGCAATATGACCATGAGCGAATTCATCTAAATTATCATATAAAAATGTATACAATGGCGTAAAGTCTTTTACTTTGCTATCAGCAATACATTGACGAATTTTTGTGAATGTTGCTTTTTTATCTTTTGCAGTTTTAAGCATTTCTAAAATTTCTGTCATGTAATTAGCTTGAATTGCACTTGCTTTATCTAATTGCAATTGTCCGTTAACTACCGATGCTTGTGCTGCATTTATTGCTCTGCGAATATCTGGATATGATGCATTAATGATTGCAGCAATATCTTTGATATCATATGCAACGCCCTTTTCATCTAGTACAGTTACCAAGCGTTGTGCTACATCTTTTTTGTTTGGAGGAGTAATAGCAAACGTTTGACAACGTGATTGTATTGGATCGATAATCTTTTCAACATAATTACATGTTAAAATAAAACGTGTTGTTTTGCTATATGTCTCCATTAAGTTACGAAGAGCTGCCTGGGCATTTGGCGTTAAATAATCTGCCTCATCTAATATGATTATTTTCCATCTTTTAAAACCAACTGTTGATGCATAACGTTTAATCTTATCTCTAACCGCATCTACTGAGTTTTCATCTGATGCATTAATATACATTAAATCGGCATCTACAGAACCTGCAATTATTTTTGCCAACGTTGTTTTACCCGTTCCAGCTGATCCATAAAATAATAGATGCGGAACATCACCATTAGCAATGAAAATTTTAACTTTTTCAATAATGTGTTCATTTCCTATATATCCTTCTAATGTATCGGGTCTAAATGATTCAACCCAAAGTGTATTTTCTTGTTGTCCAAACATATTTCTTATTTACCTGTTGATCCAAAACCGCCTTCTCCTCGTTCCGTATCTGATAATTCATCAGTTTCTACTAAGTATACGAGTGGATATGGCATTATTATTAATTGTCCTACTCTTTCCCCCGGACGATATATTTTTGCGTTGATTAAACTTGGATTAGCTCGAAATTTAAACATAATTTCACCTCTATATCCGCTATCTATAACACCAACATGATTTGTTAAGTATAAATCTGTTTTACTATTTGATGATCTAGGAAATAACAAACCAACATGTCCTTTTGGTATTTCAATTGCTAATCCTGTGCCATATACAACATTTCCATGATCATCTTTTTCCATCGAAATAGCAGTTAAATCCATTCCAGCATCTCCTGGTTTTGAATATTCTGGGACTACTGCATCAATATGAAGTTTTTTTACTCGTACTAACATTCACCTCCTAGTTTTGTAACATTACCAACCAATATGTTGAATCAAAATCTGAACCTGTAAAATCGATTCGAGCTAATCCATCTGGAGAAATGTGTAATTGTCCATTATCTCCGCGATTTGCTACTAGTACTTCTTTTAATTTATCTGCAGAGAAACAAACCGGTGACATATCATTACTTGCTGCTTTTCCTACTTCAAAAGAAATATTATCTGCATTAACGGTTGAATAATTTATAATAAATTTAATTATACCACCTTTTACTTGAACTGCAAAATTCTTAGCATCGGGTAATGCATTTTTTGCTTTGATGAATCTGCTAACAAATTCTTCATTAACCGGAATTTGTATTTCATAATCAGGTTCTGCATTGATTGAAGGTACTGCTGGAATAACCGTTGTGTCAGCTAACATGAATGTTGCCTTGGTGCTACCTTCACAAATTTCCATTGCATAATTTTTACCTGCTGCATCTTTTACATTGATTGTGATATTTTCACCCAATGCACTTAACATTTTATTCAATGCTCCGGTATGATTGATACCTAATTCGCCTTTCATGAACGGAGTTGTTTTCCATTGAATTTTACCTACTACGGTTTGATCAACATCAATCAATTCACATCCAACACCTGTTTCATTTTCGTTTAATTTTACTGCTTCGCAATTACCTGCTAAATAATAACGATTAATAAATGATTGTAATTTGCTTTTTTCCATGTTTATCCTGATTAAAATTTAAAGAATTTATTAAAGTTTTCTGCATCGGTTGTTGAAATACTACTACCTCCGAATTTTTTATATGTTTTAATGTATTTTTGATATACAGTTGGTGCTGCATCTGGATCTGCAAACATTTCGTGTAAAGATAAAATAACATCATAAAGATCTTTTGGAATTACCGTTTCTAGCAATTCAACGTGACTGTCAACCATTTGATTGATTTCTTGTGCTGCTTGTACATACAAATGCGTATTATGCACAACCATTCTAGGCATTGCTTCTTGCGAAAATCTGTCTAAACCTTCTGGAGTCTTACCTCCTAGCAATTCATATGTGAAATCTTTACAAGCGGGGCAACCTAATGCACAAGGAACATGTTGAGTTAAATCAATACCAACTTCACCCGTTTTACCTTGTTTGATGTGTGACTTTCTGCGATATTCTGCATTCTTTGGAAAATACAATTCTGAAAATGATTGTGTCTTGTAATTTGTTGAATGAAGATATGTTCCAAATACCGGATATTGTCCTGGAGATGAAGAATCTGTTGTAATATAAATTCTATTATTGGTAAGTTGATTCATCAATTTTTGCAATGTTGCTAATATGAAGAAATCTGATATTTTTGAAATACCTAACAAATGCACATATTCTAAACGCTGATTTTCAAATTCTCTTTCTTTAAGCATCAAAGAAACCGCAAACATAAAATCAACTAGCTTTTGTGGACCTCCAATTGCCCAACCTTGAAAATCAAAATGCTTAAACTTATGATACCACCAAGTATATTCATCAGCATTTGAACCTTGCAACATGTTTAAGAATTTAGTTTTACCACTTTGATGTTTTTCAAACCAAGCAAAGTTATCAAAACTAATATCAGCACATAGTGCAAATTGATTTTTATATTTTGTTTTAGGCGGAATATCTAAATTTGCAGCAACATCGCTATTAGCTTCTAACCAATGAAAAATCTTTTCACGTAATTCGTTGCTATAAGGTAATGCACCTGTTGCAATCTGATAACCTCCAGAATCTCCAAATACTAACACATCATCTTCTAATCCCATTTGTTTTCTGAAATCCATTTTTTTGTAATGATGTCCTGCTGTTACTAGAAAATATGGATGTCTCCAATCTTTAGGATAGCGGGAATCAAAGAATTTTACTGGATCTCCACTTTCGAACTTCATATCCTTTTTAAATGCAGATACCATAGATCCCGCAGATAAAGATGGAAAGTATATGAATCTTTTATTTTCGCTCATTATATTCCTTTTGCTTCGTTTAATTTATTAATAAGTCCCATTGTTGTTTTATGTTGTTTCAAGCAATCGATTAAACGAGTTGCTGAAAAAAAGTTATGATGTAATTTTGCAACTAATTGTGCAATACGTTCAGACATTTCTTCGTCTTCATATTCCAATATTGCATTTACTGCCGAATCAACTGAATCGGCTCGTTTAAACATTGGATCATACATTTCCGTATATGATAATCGGTTTGGTACCAATGGACATGCTCCTGCGCAAGCAGCTTCATACATTGATATTCCTAATGTTTCTTGTTCTGCAAATGATACTGCAAATTTTGCTCGTTGCAGTAATTCATGATATTCTGTTTTAGATAAATTCATTTCCATTGCAACACAAAATTGATATTTCCACAGTTCTGGTCTTGAAGCTAACATATGAAATAAATCTAATCGTTTCTCGGGAGCAATACGATGCGGAAACACAATAATATTTTCTTTTTTAGCCCAAAGTTTAGGAGCAATCATTGATTCGGTATATTCCATTGGCCAACCCGTTCTATCAAAAGATCTGTCGTGCATAATGTCATATGTTTCCTTCATTAAATTAAAATGTGCTGCTGTTGCTAACCAATTGTGCGTAAATGCTCCAATAAAGGCTTGCTCAGCGTGTCTAATCCATGGTTTATCTCCTACGAGTCGACCTAAAAAATCATTTGGGTCATATGAACCCGCGTGCCAAAGTCCGTGCGTTATAACAGGAATATTTAAAAGTTCACTCATATACTTAACATTGATAATTCCTGGGTGCCAAGCATCTGTAAATATGATTTGATCTCCTGCTTTAATTTCACCGCGAGTAAACAATTCTGCTAATCGATGTGTTTGTGTAGCTTTATACATGTTAGTGCCACCAAAGTTTAAAAAGGCACCTGGAGTAACAGCTGTCGGAATATCTAAATCGCCTTCAATAACTTCTACATCAAATCCATTATCTCGAAGTAAAGCTGGAACGTGCCATTTCCATTCACAAGTATAACGGGTTGGAACTGATTCTAAATCTACTAAAAATATTTTCATATTACCTTTCTATGATTGCACCATTTTCAAAATCTTCCCAAACTTCAACTTTGTAAAGTGCAGGAAATTCATTTAATAACCATTCTCCGATCATTTCACACGACATCGAGCCAAACTCTAATACATTTGTTTCAGATCTTGTAAATACGATTCGCAATGCTTTTTGTATTTTACGATTTAACAAAATGAATTCTTCATCTCGATCCGTATGCGTTACGTGTGCATAACACCGAAAACCAAACATATGTCGGTGTCTATCTGATAAGAATGCTACTTCTGGAAATACATCTTTAGCATCAGGCCAACAATGAAATCCTTCAATGCTAAATGTTACTACTACACTATACTTCATGGCGGTCAAATTTATAATCATCTGGATTCACTGATTGCATATTATGCACTGTAGTGCAATACAATTTGTAATCTCCATAAACTACTTTAATACTATCTGTTTGTTTAAGCAATCCGGCATCTTTGCAATCTATCATTAACAATATATGTGCTCGAATTCTAATCATTGGTGGAATATGTTCTAACATACCAGGTGTTGCTTCAATTGAAACAAACTGAGTATCTGATATCATATTGAATATATTATGCCAATTGAAATTTATATCTTTATCATCAACTAATTGTTTAGTTGCAGTTGAGCAAATATAAATGTGCGGAGTAGGTTTTATCTTTTCCGTGCCATAAACTATAGGATAAAAATCTGCAATAAAACATGTTTCGATATCCGTAAAGCGTCCTTCAACTTCTTTACCATACCATATACTTTTATAACCAATCATAACTTAATATAATGAATTTATTCTTATTTTCCAAATGAAAAGAATTTTGCAACTGAATTATTTTCTGGAAATGCTCCCCAATTCATTGCTGCATAGAAATCATCAAGTTTATTTTTCAATTCTTTTGCAAATATCTTGTTACGATCTATGTATTGTTCTACAAAATCCGTAATAACTTTTGGATCTTGATAACCTCGAAGTGCCATTGTATCAAACCCAAATGGATTATCTGACAAATATGCCCATTTTACCTTTTCGCCATCTGTGATAGGTTCTATGTCTCGAATTCCGTTTGATACTAATAAATCATTAAAATTAATTGCAGATTTAACGTGTGCTGGAGTTCCTGATAAATATCCAGTAAATGGTTTTCTTTTCTTAGTATATTTTGATATTTCTTTAACTCCGGAATTCTTCATTACATTGAGCACTGGAGATGATTTTAATCCAGATTTGAATTTATGAATCATATCTGTTGTAGCTGTTTTATCGCGTTGCTTAAGAATATGCCAAAGTGTTTCTTTCATTATCTTTTTGAAATCTTCTGGAAAACTAGATCTTACAACATCTAATCCTTTGATATCAAGTTTATCGGTAGGTTTTCCTTCTTTGAATATAACCCATTGTGCATATCTTTTCTTTGCAATCCATAAACCAGATTTAGCAACATATTCTTGTTTGATTGTCCATCGATGCGTTTCTGTATTGTGAAATACAACTGCATATCGATCATACATTGTGTTTACTAAACTTTGAACTTCGGATGCAATTGCATTGGTTTGTGCAATCATGAATTCTTCGTCTGTTTCATCATAATCCGGGAAACGTTTTGCAATCAAAGGCAATGAACTAACAAAGGTTGAATCCGTATCCGTATAAAATGCAAATTCTGCTTTGCCATTAGTTGCATTAATGAAATGATCTTGCCCTATTTCTTTTGCATAATGATTGTTAATAACCTTTGCAGAAAATTTAATTACACTTTGACCTGTTGCTGTGATTGCACCTGCATTATCTAAATCATGGAAACGAAATGTTTTAAGCCCTAATACTCCATAAAATGAATTAAGCAATACTTTTTGTGTATTTTGTAATGCATCATAGAATTTATATTCTTCTGTTCCAACTTCATATTCATCACGTTTGTCTTTGTATTCAACACGTTCATCAAACCATTTTGCTAATATTGTTGGTAAAAATCCTTTTATGTCTGTTCGATAAACAGCTCCGTTACTTGCAACAGTATATGCATTGTCTTGCAACCATGTTTTAACATCTTGAACAAAGGTACCATCTATAAACGTAACTTGCTGTGGATCGGATTTCATTAATAAGTCTTGATTCCAATTTTTTATTACTGCAACTTTAGTTTCTGGAGAAATATTCAAACTCATGATGATGCTTGGATAAAGTGACGTTAAATCTAAGTCATATATCCATTTGTATAATCCTGGTATTGGATCTTTTACATATGCTCCAGCGAGTGCGTCTGCTTCTGTTTCTTCTTCAATAAATCGGAATTGTTTGTTAGGTGCAACTAATCCGTTACGCTTTAAATCTACTATTGCAGCACCGTCTAAGTATTTAGATGCATAATATACATCTTCATATGCAACATGACCTTTATGACATATAGTTCTTGCTAAATTTAGAAGTTGAGTTTTTTCATCTAATTCATAAACCAAATTAACGTCAACCATGTTATATTCAACAAACTTTTTGATGTCTGTTGCAAATAATTGATTCAAGTCACCTTCATATTCTATTTTACCTTTACCTAATTCTGTTTTTGCTACAGTATCTAAACGGTAATTTGGTAATTCTGTATATGTAAATTTCTTGTATAATGTTAAATAATCTAAACTCGATACACCGAATATTTTGTATCGTTCTCTGTTTTTATTCCATTCAACAATACCGGCAGGTGAAAGTTTCTTGATTGCTTGTGCACCTAATACTTTTTTGATTCGATTAACAAGATATGGAACGTCATAATTGTCAATGTTCCAACCAGTAATTACTGTGGGTTGAACTTCTGCAAATATGTTTATAAAACGTGTTAACATATCAGCTTCAGAACGAAATATTTCTACTTCATAATCCGTTTCTTTGAATCCTTGTGTTGTAACTCGCTTTTCTTCATCTAATACTAATACTCGACGATCTTGTCCGGCTTTATCATAATATGCAATAGATGTAATTCTTAAACGTGCATCTTGCGGAGTTGAATATCCATTTTCATCACGTTCTGACTCAATATCAAAAAAGAAATCTTTATGACCTCGAGATGGAGTATCGGATTCATAATACAAATCAATCAGCGTTCTAACTTCTTCATTTAAGTCAGATTCATATGCCGTTCTATTATCTTTATGGTTACCAGACATTTTATGTAATCTAGTTCCATCTAGTGACATGTAATCGCCGTTGTCTGCAGGTAAATATGCATATGGTTGAAAAGGAAATCTTTGATGTCCTAATTCATCATCCCATACGTGCATTATGTTATTTTTCTTGTCGTAGCCTATTGCTTGATACATTAATTAAACCTTGTATAAATCTTCTAAATTTCTTCCTACCCCGTTGTTGTCAAGCCCATAGCCTGCAATCCATTCATCACCAATAACAAATCCACAAAAATCAGTTAAATCAACTTTACCGCCGCGTTTTGTTAAGGTAACTACTTTAACTTGTTTTGGTAAGTGACTATTAACCATAAGCAATGCTTCTAAAAGTGTTGCACCTGTATCGCAAATATCATCTACTATGTATACATTGCGACCCTTAAGATCTATTTCCAATCCTTTAATTATATCAATGCCTTCTGAATTATCTCGACCCGTATATGACTTTAATCTAATAAAATCTGATTGGACATCAATTGGCATATTTCTAAGTAAATCCGTATAAAACATATATGCACCATTAAGTATGCATATCATTACAGGTGGCAACGCATCGCCTGTTTTTATATGATCATTAGCAATATCTAATGCCAATTGTTTTATCCTCAATTGGATGTCTTTGCTTTCGATAAAAAGTTCCATATTCCGTATAAATTTATAATAATAATAATTAAACTAAGTACCAAGTGGCTGAAATTATCAATATAAAAATCATATGTAATCCAACCGATATCTCCAATGATCCATGCAATCATTGCTGTCTTTGAAAGTTGACGTGCATTTAAAATATAACCTACAAGTACTAATGCTGTACTAATCCATCCTAATGCTTCTATCATTTTGTAGATTTTACTAATCCTACTTCCGATTCGCGAATTAAATAATATTCTTCGTCGTCAATCATTATGCTTTTGTTTTCACCTAAATTAGATTTGTAAATTAATACAGAATCACCTTCTTTAACTGTCATAGGAATTCTATCTCCGGTCATTGTAAATATACCAGGACCTACTTTTATTACTTCCCCTGCTGTGAATTGCATATCTCTATCTACCAAGATAATTCCACTTTTTGTTTTTTCTGAAACTTTTTCTACTTTTAAAAGTATTTGATCACCAATTGGATTCCATTCCATAACTTGTTCCTTTTTAACGATTATATAAATTAATAACTGATTGTTTTGTTACATTGTTGCCTACTAATCTTCCTAATTCTGTGCCTGTTCCATCTATTAAAATAGCACATGGAATATTCTTTACATTGTATTTTGCAACAGTGTCAGTACTTATATCAACATCGATAAATGATATTGATACTTGATTAGAAGCTTCTTGCAATTGCGGTTTTACATATGTACATGGGCCGCACCATGTTGCTGTGAAATATAAGATTCTTTTCATCGTATTTCGTAATTTATTTTAACGTCACCAAACGTTGTTGTTACTACCCAATTCATCATACTCCTCTTTTTGTATCATATGCAATAATATGGTCTCTTCCGGTCATGTTATACCCATGTTCGGCACACATTTCAAATACAATAGGATACATTTTAATAAGTTCTTCTCTAGTGTCGCCAGCTGGCATAATGTATGTCTTTTCTTTTGGAATAAGTAATTCTACACGTAACTCTTCAATTTCGTCAAGATTCTTTTCCGTGCCATCCCATACTGGTTTGTAATGATAATCTTTGTGATACATTATCATTTCTTTCATTGCCGTTTTATTGAGTCTAAATTTATTGTGTTGTGTAATCATTTTTTCATCGACCACTGCTTTCTGAGGTGTTTCAGTCCCCAAAACGGGAATACTATTACTAAACTTAGGACTGAGGCTAATGACATCAATTGGAAAATCAGTAGCAATAAAATGAGATCCTTCAGTTTCGATAGTAATGATAATATTTCTTTCATGTGCAAAGTGTGTTAATTCGTTAACTAATGCGGGATGCATTGTAGGAGATCCACCCGTTAACATCATTTCTGTAATGTGAGGATTCTCGTCATATATCTTTATGATATCATTAAATGTAAACGTTCCTTTCTCCGGATGTATTGAAGTATACCAGCTATCGCACCAACCTCCTTCTCCAAACCAACATCGATGCGTGCAACCCGTAGTTCTTACGGCAATAGTCGGTCTACCAAAACGAGAACCTTCACTTTGTACACATCTATATAATTCAACAATTGGTAAGACTTTGTCATAGTCTGCGATTCTTTTAGAATGGGAGGTCATAGTCATCTTCTAGTTTAGTTGGTATTTCTAATTTTTTAATTACTTCAGCAAATTTAGCTTCTAAGTCTTCTAATCGTTTCTGTATTTTAATTAATTCAGAACGTCTTACAAATGGAGTTCGATCTACTTCAATGTTATTGGCATTGTCCACATTACCAAAATACTCATCTAGAAATGTTAGTGGATATATTTGTACCTGAGTATATTCTGGCTTTTGAGCTTCTTTAGGAAGAGTTCTCCATTTAATGTCAATACCTCGTTTAATGGCTTCTGCTGTAACTTCTCGGCCGATATTAGTACCGCCAGAACCTTTACCTAAATACTCATAAAGTGATATGTATTGTTCTTCACTCTTCATAACTTGCTGAATTTCTTTCGTGTTCATAAACTTCTACTTTAACGGCTCGTACTCTGCCTTCGGTTTCTTCTCGTAAAAAATCATTTATTGTTTTGTAAAGATATTCGGCAAATCGTTCGCAACCTGTAGCTTCCAGGATTCTGAGTTGGATTATGCCATCTTTATCCATTTGTTTGAAATTTTCTAAGTAAGGGTCATCTTGTGCTACAATTGTAGTATGATCTAATAAAAATGCAAAATAATCTTTTGGTGACATACCAGAAATTGATGTTTTTGCACGTTTCATGCCACCAAAGTCAAATACCCAATTACGTTGATCTAAATCACCTTCAAACCATACTCGGAATGATACTGCATATCCGTGTAAGAATTTGCAATGAGTACCATCTGCTCGCCATTGACGAAAGCATGTTGAATATCCGTCGAATAGTTTAGTTGATTTAAACTTTGCCATATCAATAACCTTTTACAAATTCATAAAATTCTGCTCGGGTAGCATCATCATCTCTAAATGCACCAGTTAATTTGGATGTCTTCATTGAAGCTCCGCCATGTTTAACTCCGCGACATTGAACACAATTATGAGTTGCTTCAATCATAACAGCTACACCTTTATTGTCATTGATAATAGTATTAATAGCATTATGAATTGCTACTGTCAATTGTTCTTGTATTGCACCTCTTCTACCAAAATGCTCTACTAATCGATTCAATTTTGATAAACCAATTACTTTGCTGTCAGTACCTGGAATATATGCAACATGAACTCGACCCATAATAGTTTGATGATGATGTGAACACATTGAAGTTAACGGAATACCTCCTTCAAATACCATACCATCATATCCATCAGATGGAAATGCAGTAATGTCTGGAGTGCCATCATATCGACCAGCCCATAAATCATTTACATATGCTTTTGCAACTCTTCTAGGAGTATCTGAACTATTAGGGTCATTCCTCCAATCACACTTTAACGCATCAAGAAACTCACCAAATGCCTTGGCAGCTTCTTCAATCATTTTATCTTTTTCTTGTCGGGTAAATGGTGCACCTGGTGCAGAACCATTTGCGTAACCTAATTTAACTAATTCTAAATTTTGCTTTTGTTTTTCTGTCATAACTTAATATTAATTTTAATATAATAAAATTTATTGGGGTTTCAAAGTTTTTATGTAAACTTTTACATGTTCGGATCACCTGGGGTATCAATACCGGATGCATCGTATTTTGTTTGATTTAATTTAACTAAATTTACGTTAATTGTTTGTTTACCTAAGGCCCAATTGGCAACAAGTCTATGATGTCCATCATAAATTGCCATTTCTCCATCTACAAACTGAACTGCATTAATTGGCGTTGTTGCATTTATATTTGCAATAATTTGCTTTACTTTATTGCTTTGAATGTTTGGTTGAGTTATTCGAATGTCTGAAATATTAACAGTTTCTGGGGTTGCTGTTTTTTGATTTGTTTCAAATGCTTGTATCACCTCGTTCCAGGTATGACGACTCATTTTAAATACATCTTTTATATTTTTTGCGTCATCAAATAATTTACCTGCAGGTAGTTTATCAATTCGAGTATGATTTGTTTCATTTAATAAATTACGTAATCGTATCATATTAATAAATATTCTTTACATGTTCGGATCACCGGGCGTGTCGATGCCCGATGCATCATATTTTGTATTAATTACTCTAATTAGTTTACTATTAACTAAACATTTTTTTATGTTAACAACAAAAACTGAAAGATTATTTGGATCTTCAGAATATCCTTCTACGGTATTATGATAAATAAATTCATTGTAATTGCCGTATTTTATAAAATCCTCAGTTGTATGACCAGCACCTTCGTCTACATCCATCATGATTTTTGGATATGGATTTACTAATCTGATATTAATTTTATATTCATAAAAAACTGAGTAATGATTCCATAACGAATCAATCCTAGTATCTACTTGCTCACTAGTACCTAAATGTATTGGTTGATTAGATGTTACAAAATCTATTTTATTTGAAGATCCATGATATGTAGTTAACATCAAGCCAGGTTTAATTCCTTGACTGTGAATAGTGTCCGGCCAAAATGAATTTTCCATTAATAAATTTTTTAATCGTATCATATTAATATATATCTTTTAGGGTAGTATTACCTTTTATATGATGCGGTTCATAAGGACAATGTCGGCATCTATTTCCACAACATGTACCTCGTTTAATGTGATATGATTCTGTAAAAACACGATATCCATTTTCATAATAAAAGTCAGTTGGAAGGAGCTTGTTTCCAAACTCCCTCACAAATGCTTGTTGTATCCAATCTTTTGACGCAGACACTATCATTATTTAACCTCACACGCTCCGCCTGCACAAGCTAATTCTCCTGATAAGTCAGTGTTATCATCAAGTTCAATTACTTGGCTCAAATCAATATTAGTTAATGATTTTAACATAGATTCATATTGTTCTTTGGTAATATCCTCGAAGGGCGCTTGAGTATATGTTCCTCCATCATATGGTAATACTGATAATCCGTTGTAATGATCTCTGTTATTCCACATCCATTCTCCTGCTAATTCCCATTCATCTGCCTTAAGTGATACTGTTGCAGATACATTGTGAGTATTGTTTCCCGTTCTATGTCCTGGTTTAACCCATTCTAAATGTACTTTCTTAATGCGATCTAATAATTGGAATGGGGATTCTGTTCTTAGGATTGCACCTTCTGGAGCTTTTTGTGGTATTGAAATAACTGCAGTGTCATGTGGTCGGAAATATTCATCTTCAACTAGCTCTGGATGATTAATTGCTAGGTATGTATAAATTGCTTCATTTTTTCCTACACGTATTCTTCTTACATAGTAATCGTTGTGCCAAGCATGAATGCCCGATGATGTTCCTAAAGTAAGTGATGTTGTTCCTGCAGGTTTAACGGTTGTTGTACGAGCTGAGCGATTAATACCAATAATGCTAGCAACTCTTTCATTTTCTGTTTTTACAGCTTTTGCTGCAGCTTTCATATCATAACCTAAAACTGTTCCAGATCCGATACCTGTCATCGATACGCCAATAAGTGCATCTTTCTCAGTTGTACGTTTCCAAATTGGACGAAGGTAATGAAAATCAGTATAACCTGCTTGAAGTGTTCCAATAAATGCTGCTGCTTTTACTCGTTCTTCTAAATCTTCTTGTGATTCAATATCCGATGCATTTACTTCACAAAGATTACAGAATTGAAACGGACGAAGTGCAATTTCGCAACATGGGTTAGTTCCCCAATCTTTATCATTAGAAAGATATATTCCGGGTTCTCCAGCATTTGATAATTCAACACGTTTCCACAAATCCATAAAGAAATCTCTTGTTACTTTGTGACGTATTAATACTGCTGAATTATTTGCCCGGCCTCTTTGTGGATTATTTTCCCACCAGTTGCCTGACTTACATGAAATCATTTCTTCATCATCTGCTGAAAATAAAGATATAAGTGCAGCTCTACGAATTCCTCCTGCTAGTACCGCATCTGCAACGTGACAAACCATATCATGTACTTCAATTGGAGAAAGTTTGTCGCCATCTTCTTTTGCATCTAAAATACCTGCTAGTTTAATCAAACATTCTTTAAGTGGTTGTGGACCTGGAGCTTTTCCTCCTGATGTAACCAATCTAGCACCTTTAGGACGGATATCACTAAAATCAAACACAAATGTTGATCCGCCTTCAAAATAAGATTTAACAACAGCTTTAACTGCATCTGCCCATCCCTCAATTGAATCTGCAATAAGGAATCTACGCGTTTTCTTTGGATTTGGTTTTCTAATTTCTGGTAATTTTTCTACATGATGTGATTGAACTGAATATCCAACACCTGTACCGCCTAAAAGTAAAAACATTGCTTCACCAAAAGCTCTGTAATCATCAATTGGTAAATATGCACAATTGTAAATTCGGTTAGGGGAGATTTCAATTGGTTTTCCTCCGAATTGCAAACTTCTCATTGAAGGCAATACTTTTTTGTCATATACAAAGCGATATGCAGCTTCTATTTCATCCCGTAATGCAGGATATTTTTTTTGATGCATTTCTTTGTTTCTTGTAACTAATTCTTCCCAAGTCTCTCGGCGGTTGAGCTCAGGAATATACTTGGCATACTTCATGTATACCGTAATTTCACTCAAAATTTTGTTTGAAATCTCCATTGCGTAAATCCTTTTAAATGTTATTAACTTAATTTGTTTTTAGATAAAAAAAGGCCGGAGTATTATATCCGTGCCTTATTTCATATAAATATGTTTTTAGCCCAAAGTTCCTCCGAGATCTTTGAATTTTTGTGCCAAATTTTTCTTCATCATATTCTCGCCAGTTTTCATAACTTGCGTAGTTTGTTTACCTTGAGTTGTTTGCGGTTCAAAGAATTGGAACTGGCCATTGTTTGTGTTAATTTTACTAGGCAATGTAATACCATCGGGGCCGAATCTATTTTTAATAACATGGCCTCTACCGGTACCTGACATCTTATCTTCAACCTTTCTAGAAAGTGACATTAAAAAGTCAGCAACCATTACTTTTCCATATGATGATGCAATTTTATCTGCTTCAATAACATCTTCTTCTAAGGCGCTTCTTCCTGCTTGTGATGCAGTCCAAACTGGTATTCCATATTCCCCTGCCATTCCCCTTAACTCTTCGTATAACTCCTCTAAGGCTTCGTGCTTGTCCTTTTTTACGTTGATTTTCAACAAGTCACCATAATCTACAATAACTAATGCAGGTGTTTTACCTAGCATCATAGTCTTTTCTAAATGAGCTTTGATACCCATTACTCCTACTGATTTAGTTGGAAAGTATTTAACAATTAAATCTCCTGATAATCCATTCATTTTTTCTTGAACTGTATCCTGATGATGTTTAAGTGTTTGTGCATTGATTCCTGTTAATACTGAATCATAGCGTTGACCTACATAATTTTCATTAAGTTCCAACGTATAATGTATAACACAGTGTCCAGCTCGCATTGCATTTGCACCTATATTGATAAGCATCCAAGATTTACCAATACCTGCGGGAGCCATTACTACTCCTAATTCTCCGGGGGCTAATCCACCATCCATTAAATCATCAATAACATCCCAACCCGTTGTGATTGTATGACGTGAAGCTTCTGCATAACGTGCTGCAATATTTTGTTTGTATTCTAAACCAATATTGGTATCAGCACCTGCTTTCATTGCTCCGTCAATTTTGCTTTTTATTTCATCATAATTACCCATTTTGAGTAATCCTACTGAATCCATAATAGCTCTTTTGATTTCTTGATTCTTACAAAATCTTAATATCTCATCTTTTACGAAAGTAAGATCATCGGACTCCATATATCGAAAAACTTCTTTAAGCTGTTCTAATACAGCTGTTTTCAATATATCATTATCAATCTCAGTTATTTTTACTTTAAGTACATCTTTTGACGGAGGACATTTGTATTCTGCAAAATGCTGTAGTGTTACTTCTAACAACCAACTGTTTGCGTCTGATTCAAAATAATCCGGACTTATTATATCGGCAATTTGTTGTAAAAATGTTCTATCCGTAAATAATGCTGCTATTGTTTTTACTTGAAATCCGTATCCGTATTCCGATAATTTATCTGTCATATAACCATTATAATAAAAATGATGTTAAAATCAAATTATTTTTGTGTTTGTTTTGCAAAAGCATTTAATGATAACCAAGTATTGTTTAACCAATCTGGTAAATTTTTCATAACAGCCCACATCTTATCTTGATAAAATAATCTTTGAAATTCTGCTCGATTTAATTCGGTAATGGGTTGTTCCATAATACCTCGTATCTTTGTTGCAGTTTGAGCTGGTATATCTAAAAGTTTAATATTCATAAGACGATAATTTTTATCTATCGTTTCATAATTATTAAGAACTTTTTGATGACTTTTTGATTCGGTTAGCATTTTACATTTACTTTGCAAATCATCCAATGTAAACTCTTTACTACTTGCTAATTCCGGAAATGTTTTTAATATAGTTTTTGGGCCAAAGCCATCTACTCCAGGAATGTTATCTGAAGCATCGCCTGTAAATGTACGATATACAACATAATTTTTAGGATGAACTCCAAATTCTTCAATCAATGTATTTTCATCATACATTTTCTTTTTAATTGGAGACCAAACTTGCAATGTAGGACTAATTAATTGATAGAAATCTCTATCCGTAGAAACTACTGTAATTTTTTTACTAATGTCTTCATACATTTGTGTTATGTATGCAATTGTATCATCTGCTTCAATTCCATCCATTGAAATAAATGTAACTGGCAAATTATCTAAATATGAAACCAATCTAGAAAATTGGTGACGCATTGATTCTTGTTCTTCTTCTAGTGTAGATTCATGATGATCGTGACGACGCAATTTTGTTTTATTAGCTCGATTACCTTTATAATCACTGTATATTCGTCTTCGTTTTGCAGAGCCACCTCTTCCATCGAAAACAATAATACATCTACTAGGACGTAAATCTCTAACCGTTTTTCCTATTGAATACAAAAAACCAGTAATTCCGCCAATATGATCGCCATCTTCATTATATGCAGGAGTTGCACCAAAGCTACGAATGAAAGTATTCAAACCGTCGAATACCATGAGATGATCATTGACATTCGACGGACTTGAATCCTTTTCTTGTTGTAACTGTTTGAATAATTCTTGATACCTATTCTTCATCATAAACTTCGTCAGTGATTATTACATCATCAATTCCGCCATCAATACCTGCTTGGTATTTGAAAATATAAGCATCGCAAATTCTTTGATATAACCTTTCTTTTACTTCTGGTTTAGAAATTACTTTATCAATAAAATTCTTTGATTGGAATTTGATTTCGCCATATGTTTCACCCGTTGCAATGTCAACATCTTCTAATGTATAATGTGCTCCAGATTGTTTAACTAAGTCAAACTTTTTCATTGTTTCTAACCAACCGCCATAATTGTCAATTCCGCTATCATAATAGATTTCGTAATTTACTTTTCTATGAGGAGGCCCCATACGATTCTTAACAACTTGAACTTCTGTTTTGCTTCCAACTACTTGTTCAACTCCATTAATCTTTGCTTTGATCATACCTGTATTTTTCAAACGCAATCTTACCGAAGCGTGAAATGGAATTGCCTTACCACCTGCAGTAGTCCATTGATCTCCAAAAGATACTCCCATTTTAGTTCTAAGCTGATTGGTAAATATCAAACAAATCCTTTCGCGGGCAATCCAATTGGTAACTTTACGCATTGCTTTTGATAGAATAATTGATTTAGAAGTTGCATAACCATCTTTGTCATATTCAGCTGACATTTCAATCTTTGTAGATGCACCCATAATTGAGTCTACAATAATTGTAACCAAACGATCTTTATCTGATTTACGAACTTGTTCAACAATTGTTTCAATAGTTTCAAATATTTCTTCAACTGTTTCTAATGGAACATACAACATTGTTTTTAAATCAACCCCAATTGCTTGAAGAAATTCACTACTAGTTGCTGCCTCTGTATCAATATAAACTGCCAATCCACCTTTCTTTTGCGTTTCTGCTAAAGTATGTGAAGCTAATAATGATTTACCAGAAGCTTCTAACCCTGTAATTTCAGTAATACGACCTACAGGAAAGCCTCCGTGTGGACGGTTTGATATTGCTAAATCTAATGAATCACAACCGGAGGAAATCCATTCGGTAACATTGCTTGGAGCATCTTCATCGCCGGCTAAAAAGAAAGCGGTTTTAAGCGACTGCCCTTTGAATTGTTTGTTGATAGATTCCGCAAGGGTATTTGCCAAACTGTCTTCTATTTCCAGTTTACTTTTACTTTTTGCCATTTATAACTCCTTAATTAAGCATTGAATAAATCATCAAATGCTGATGCAATGTCTGTTTGTTTTGCTGGTGCTGATTTTGCTGCAGCTTTTGTAGGTGCAGGTGCTACTGCTTCTTCTTCCTCTTCTTCAACATCTGAATCTGCATTTTCTGGATTCATCCATTCTGCTAATGCTTTTTCTAGTTCTTCATAAGTTGGCTCAGGAAACAAATCAGTAATTTCAGGTTGATTCATGATTTTTTGAGCAATCTCTTTGTCCTCAGTTGCAGCTTGAGTATTTGGTTTAACTCGGATTGCTGTCTTAGGATATGCTCCGCCTTCTGCTGGAGTAAATTCTACGTCAATATCACGACCGTTAATTAAGTCTGTAATATCACCATAATCTGGATCTGAAATGATTGACAATAGTTCCGTATAAATTGTTTTACCAAATCCCCAAAACTTAACTCCTTCAGATTCTTTTCCTCGGATAATTACGGGAACATAAGTACGCATTTTAGGTTCAATTTTACGACCCATTAGCCATTCATCTTTATCTCCGGTTTTCTTAAGTTTGTCTGCAAACTCAACAATTGGATCTGCATTACCGAATGTAATTGGAGATAACATTGATTTCTTTCCAATGTCATAATGAAAATACAATTCTAAGAATGGATTCTCTTTGCGATGTACGTACGGTACAATTCGGATACGTGTCTTACCTGCTTCAGGTTTCCACAAATTTTGTTTTTTGTCATCTTGCTTGTTAAGCTGATTGAGTTTCGCTTTGATAGCGTCTAAATTTAAAGCCATTGTTTAAATCCTTTTTTTAAGTGGTTAATAAAATATAAAAATATAATTACAATATAAGTAATTAATGTGTTAAGTCCAAGTTAATTAAGTAATTTTTTATATAAATAAATATCAACGCCAAGCAATTTTCTTGAAGAAAACCAATGGAATAATGCGATATCCTGTTTCATCTGTAAGTATAAAAGAATTTTCATACATGGTCCAATCCAATTGGTATGTTTTATCTAATACGCCATTGTTTACCGCTCGAATTATTTCATTCAAAGCATTTACAGTATACAAAGTATTGGTTTCTTTTTTGCGATGAATACTTATTGTGTTTTGACCTCGTTGAGTTCCGGCATCTGCATTGTATGTACAATATAAATTTTCTGCAGCTTCTGCATTTGAAAATACAAATATTCGTTGTTCTGGTATTGTGTAACTGTGTTGTATGTAATCTACTACAATGTTTAAATCTGACTTATGTGCAAAGGTGCAAAGTAATTGCGTTCTTACCATTCATTTTCCTCGTTTATTTCTACATCACTCAAATCAATTTTATCTGCACCAATTGCTTTTTCAATTATTCTTATCTTTCCGGCATCTATTACAACATATCGGAAATCTCTTGTTACTCGTATTCTGTCTTTTCTAAAAACAATGAATTGTAAATCGCCGGCTACGATAGAATCAACGGCTTCTTGTAAATCCGTATCTAATTCGTCTGGATTTCTAACATATTTTAAACGACGTAATTCTGCATTAATATATGTTATGTCCTGGCTTCCGTCTTCTATTGGTTTAATTACTAATGATCCATCTGGCGTTTTTGTTATTGGCTCAATTGATAATTCTACAGGAGTTGCATTTGGCCCTCGTAAAATAACATTGGTAAAGCCTTGTATGTCAGAATTCAATGCATTTGCTTCTCGATAAAATTGCATTAAATATCCTTTATCTTTCATGTTCAAGTTACCTGCTAAAATAAATGAACGTCGTTCGTCTAAGTATGCAATTGCACTAAGTAATTGTTCATTAAAATATTTGTGAAAATCAAATTTAGGATTTTCTACAGTTCCTCGTAGTTGGTCAATTCGTTTCAAAGTGGTTACAATTTCATCCCAAAATTTGAATCGGGTAACACTACCTTTAGTTCCTAATCTAATTGATTTTGCATTGCCTTTTCCGCCGGTATAATCTTTAATTTCATATGGTTGGCCGTTTGCAGTCATATCAAATGAAGAACCCCCTCCATTTATTTGTGCTCCATCAATCAATGTTGCTAAAAAGATTTCGCCTTTTCCTAAACCTTTTGGTTCAATTCTAAATAAATCATAAGCTAATCCGCTACGGAAATTTACTTGATTTAGTGCTTCTTCTGATACGCCTGTTTGTGAATACAACATACTAGCAAACTGATTGCATTGTTCTTGTTGTAGATTGTTTAAAAATTGTAATGTAACAGCATCTGCTTCTGTTGGAAGCAAACTTAAAAACTTGCGAAATTGTTCTGATTTACCAGCTGTTGTTATAGCATCTACTAGTAATTGATTTTCTATAGAATCAAATTGAATTGCTTCTGCAATAATTTGTTTTGCACTACCTTTGGCTCTTTCTACAATTTGTCGAGCTTCATCTGTTGAAATGTTTGCTACTTCTAAAAGAACATGATAAAGTACTTCATAGTCTTTTGCGGTTGAAGGATAACCTTTTGGTAGTCTGTAACACCACTCCGTTAAAATTAAATCTATGTTCATATTGTGATAGTTTTCATTTTATCATAAATATTGCCAACTTTACATTTAATCGGGAAATTTCCTTGTTCTAACATGTTCTTAATTTGTGGCAATATGTTTTTTGCTTCTGAAAATTCAACATCAAAAAGTACTGAATCATATGTATAAAGTATCATACTGCTTTGATGTGATTTTAATATGCCTTGTACTTGTTGCAATTTCTGTACGGATACTTCCGTTTCTGTTGCTTGTAAATAGTAATTAAACAACTTATTTGCAGTCATATTCTTCAATGCATCTGCAGTTAGGCGCCGTTTAAGCACAGGCGTTTCTACATAATGCTTTGATTTCCATTTAGCCCATAACTCATATATAAATGCGTTTACTTGCCGGAAAAATGGTATTGATAAAAACTCTGAATCAATGCCACCATAAAGTAATCGAAATGTAATCTGTTTGCTTTCTGCACGTTGTTCTTCAGTTAATTCCGTTACATCAAAATAAAATTGTCCTAAGTAATCATGTATTGATGCTGTTGGAAATTCATAACCAATAAGTTTTGCAATCAATCTAACATGATAAGAATCAAAGTCCATTTCTACAAGTGCACCATTTTCAAATCGGCTACAAAATGCAGATCTTGTTCCATCTTCTTTATTCATTGCAGCAAAATTGAATCCTCGATATGCATTACTTGGTCGACCTGTTACGGTATGATAATTGTATTGTGAATAAACTCGACTTTCTTTTACAATTTCTGGCATACGAAATGTTTCCGTAACTTGTAATCCTGCAGATTCAATATTGGCAAATACACGCGGATATGTTGCATTAAATTTAACGTATGAATCAGACATTTCTGCATTTGCACACATTGGCCAAGCATAGTGCCGAATCTTTTGACACATTTCAAAATGTTTTTGTAACGGTACTATTGCATTAACATGGGGCATTGCATTGTGCCTGCGCCAATAAAATTGATGGGCGGCAGTTGGATAATGTCCTTCTTCATATGCCTCGCCATATGTATACCACCACAATGTTTTTACATCCCATACAGCATCATTACCTCCGATTTGAAGCCACTGCTTCTTATCATGAACAAAGATATTCTCTAATTGCAAAAATGCAGTTACATGTTGTGAAAAGCCCCTTAGTTGTTCAGTATGCCGTAACGGAATAATGCATTCATCATTTGCAGCAGTATATATGTATATTGCAACTAATGGATTTTGTGAAACATGTATTACGGGACTAGAAAATATAGGAACAAGCAAAGTTTTATTAGAAACACATTGATCTAATATGTTTAGTACATCTTGTTCATGATCTAGTATCATACTAGTATAATATGAAAAAAATTGCAATTATCCAATATTGATATCACGCGGGACTACAAAATCAGTGTCTGTATAAAGTTCTAATAAATTATTTAATTTTTTACTAAGCCCTGGTAAAAATTTTTCAGCAGTTGTCAATGAATTTCTATTTTTACTAATAACACCTAATTGTTTTATATTATCATTAATAATATCATTTATTGGACCTGAAATATACCATGTTAATTGTATAGAATTATATAAATTTTGATCTATCTTATTTGTTAAAAACAATTCATATTGTTTTGAATCAATTTCTATAATGTTGTTAGATTCATTCTTTTTTTGTAAAAAATATCTTTGTATTTGTTCTTGAGTTGTAATCAAGTTTTCTGGTTGGTATTGTACGGGCGTTATAGAAACGACATTAATATTCTTAAGATTTTTATACTTGGTTTTTAATAAATCTTCAGTTTCATATTTAACTAACTGTTTTGATTTATTAGAATCCCATACACCTTCTGTGTATACTTCACCCGTTGTATATTTATGATATAAACCTTTATATTCAACAGAATCCGTTGTCATCCATTCTTTACCATATGTATATAAATTATTGGTAATTTCTTGTGGCAAATAAAATAGTTTGATTCTCATAACATTATCCATTATTCAATTCTAGGTCGCATTATGCAACGTATTTCTGTAGTCCAAGTACTGTCTTGAGAAATTTGATGATTTATTGATATGACGCTAAATACCGTATTTACTTTGTATTTATATGGCAAAACATCAAATGTCACTACATCCCCATATCGAAATCCTTGTATTCCTTCGAGTGTAAATGATATTTCAAATGGAATAATCGGAGCAATTTGTTGAATTGCCTCTTTTGGTTTAGGAGATGGAAATTGTAAATAAAGTTTTTGTGCTTTATCTAAAGACTCTTGTAAAGTTTTATCTGTAAATGAGAAACTAAATTTTCTTTTTGTTTCATTTAATGAGTTTAAATTTTCATAAAATTTTTCAGCAGCTTGTTGTTCCGCTAATTTAACATTCTCCGGATCATTACTATTATACATGTAATTTATATATGGTGCAATATCTTCAGATGATATATTTTCCGGATTTTGATTTAATACATATGATAATGATGAAACATTATCTGGTAGTTGAGCTTTTAATTGAAAATCTGAAACAACGCTAAATCCAGCTGTCATTGGTACTGTATACGGTTGTACTGATTTTTTATCGTCAATTGTTCCGAGATATTTTTCATCATACCATGCTAATACGTTTTGATCTTCAGGATGTGTAATAAGTTTTAAAATTATTGCATCAGATGTTGCACGTGCAACTTGTTTGCTTACTGCACTTAAAAAATCAGAAACTTTAAAATTTTTACCCAATGAAACTAAAATGTCATCTATTAATTCTAAGTTAATCATTATTCTAGACGGATATGATCGATTCGTTTTTCCTTCTAAATTACCAGTAAAACCTTTCCAATCTCCATCAGCTGATAACGTATTTTTAAAAAATGTTTTTGAATCTCTAAGAGCATATGCAGATGGATTATTTTCATTACTTTGTAGTTTATAGTAATTTTCAGTTGTTCCTCGATTATTATCTGCAGGTAATAATAAAATATTTTCTGGGTCAATTGAACATAATTCTGAATAATAATTACTAAAACAAAATGTGTCAGAAAATATAATTTGTGGATATTTTGATGCTACAAATTTTTCTTTTTTTTGCGAAACGTTTTTTAATAAACCTGCTGTTGTTAATTGTTGTGATATATTTATATTTTGTAATGTTACAGCATTTTCTTCTTGTATTTGTTTTGCTATAACTGTACGATTAATAAAATCAACTAAATATCCTAAAGTAATATATCGTTGAAATGCAGAAACTGTATTACTTGAAGTTTTATTTTCTTCTGTTTCTTGTGCCCAAGCATTTCCAAATAAAAAATAATGATCACTATGTTTCGTATTTGCAGGTTTATCTAATCGATTTAATTGATATTTTACTTCAATAGGTGCAGTTCCATTTTCTTTATTAGTTATTTTTGTGATAAAACATTGTTGATTTTTTCTAGTAAAAGAATTTATATAATGTTTTTCAACTTCTTCATATAATTGTAGAAAAAATGAAGTACGCCCCCCAGTAGCATTAGTTGATTGTGCTATCGATGCTTTATATTCTTCCGGATTAGCATTTGGTTCTAGAGTAACTTTTGATGGAGTATTACCTTGAGTATCAATAAACATGGAAACATCCGTAAATACGTTGCTAGTACCTCGCAATGTAATAGTTAACTGTACACTGAAATCTTTTTGGTATGAAAAACTAAAATTTGTTATTAATCCTTCAAATGAAATTTTATTCATACTTCGAATTTCATTTTTTTTACTGTTTAAATCAATGCCAGGATACAAACTTTTTAATTTTTCATCTGACGGAATAACATCTGTAGTTAGTTGTCCATTTGTTATAGATTTACTTGCAATCGAAGAATCATCATGTATAACTGATAATTTTACATAGCGGCCCGGGCGCATATATATTTCTTCCATTAAATCTAAATCTCGTTCAGAATTTGGAATTTCAATTACAACAGTTGCAGTATTCAATAAACCCATTGAATTATCACCAATTTGAATATCTGCACTAGAAATATATGGCGGAATTCTTAATTGTGGATTTTTTGCATTAACTTCATTTCTTCTAGGATGAACTTTTTTTGTTGTAGGATTATAGTCCCATAACAAACTTACATCATCTGGATTTGGACGTACTTTGGTTTTATCTTCATTTAAAAAACCAGTTAAACCAGCAGCTGTATATTCTTTTCCTAAGTTTTCGTTTAAAACATGTATAGCATTATTTTCATCAATTATAGGTCCAGGTCCATCAAAAGCTCGTAATTCTACATTTACATATTGTGATAACATGTAATTTAAAGAATCAGTATTTCTTTGAAATGAAGCACTAGCACGTGCGTTTAATTCAATTTGTAAATTTTTATCAACTTGTGTGTAAAATATATTCATCTTGTTTTATTTAATTGTTCAATAAAATCAAATACTCTATCTCGTTGTGGTATTCGTATTATAGTATTCGATGAAACTACATATGATCCTTTAATTTGATTCAATGTTGCAATAACCCACCATAGATCTGGAGTTCCGTAGAATTCTTGAGATAATTTATCTAAACGGTCAGCTGATGTTATTTGTATAACAGTATCCGTTGTTGAAGGAGTTAATGCTAATATTTCTGTTTTATAGCGACGAATTCCTTGTTCGTTTTTTATTTCAATTTTTTGGTTTCTACTCATACTATTATTTTATTTTTCTACTTCCCGATTAGATATATCTTCAGCAATAAATACTCCTTGAGCTCGAGCAGCTCGTTTACTTGTTTTAGAATCATGCAACCAATTTACTGCAGAATCTTCTGAATTAGGAATTCCATCTTTATTAAACTTTTTAGTTAATGAATATGCACTTCCATCTTTTTCTGGTAATTGATTTCCAACTAAATGCAATCCTAAACTAATATCTACTTTATGTGGAACTTGCATCATTTCCGGATCATCTTCAAAGTTAATTTCCCAAGTTGTATCTGCATCAACAAATGTATATGATAAACTATTAATAACAACTGCTTGAGATACAAGTAAATCACCAACTGTTATACGAAGCCATGGTGCTACAACTGATTTTGATGATTGTTTATATTCTGGCATTGTCATTCCAGCTAAATAATTTAATTTACGATATATAAATTTTAATTCATCTCTATCTGACGCATATACTGAAAATCCTAGATCTATGTCTCGACTAAAACCACCATATTGATAATTTGGATCTGCTCTACCAACCATGTTAAGTTGAGTCCAACTTGGTGAAAATTGATCAGAAAAACTAGTTAATAATGCTCTAAAAACCAATACCCAATCTGTTGCATTAGGATCTCCGCCGGCATATAATTTAGGACCTGTAAAAAAGAAATTAATTAAATCTTTCGTTGTTCCTAACGGACTTAAACCTATAGCATCAAATGCATTAGCAGTCCAGTTACGCAAAGATTTTAATTTTTCTGATTTAAAATCGATATCGGTTTCTTGCCATTGATACACATTATTCCATGTACGTTTTTTATAATCAACTACATTTACTCTATCTCCACGGAATGGTATTACTGATTCTACATATGTTAATGCTTTTCTATATGTATTTTTTGTAGATGCAGCAGAATTACCAATACTAGATCGCAATGTATAATCATTTCGTATTGCATATGGATCATCTTGTTGACCAAATCCGTATAAAGTATCTAAATTAAATACCGTATATGGACCGGTAGTAGTATTTGTTGCGGCTATAGCTATAGCTCGTCCCGATCCTCGTAATCCAGCAGATGCTCCATCATATCGCCTATCAATTAAATTTACTACATCTATTTTTGCATTAGGCGTATTAGGAGGATTAATTCCAAAACCCGCAGTTTGTCCGTATACAGAACCAATTGCAATTGATTCTAATCCTTGCCCTATAAATCTAAATATTGTAGTTTTTCTAGCTCGAAAATCTAAATATGGCAACGGAGTACCTAAATATTTATTGTTTCTTTGACTTAAAGGCGTAGTTGAATAATCACCTAAATTATCTATAGTATCGTAAACTTGATTAACATATGAAATACTTGATGGAAAACCTAAAAATGTTAAACTGCTTCTGATTGCTTGATTTGCTATTCCACCGGTGGTTTTTAACGCTGTTTTATTAGTATATAAAGTTCCAGCTTGTGTTGATATTGCAGCCTCGCCATATGTTTCAGCTCCGGCAGGTGTATAATATACAGCTTCTATTTTTTCAGAATCCCATTGTTGTTTCCATGACGCATCATAAACACCTGTAAATATTGGACCTAAAACGGATTGATATGATGTAGAACGATTCAATGTTCTAGGGTTAGCAACAGTTGGATTTTGATTTATTTCAGGAATATTCCATTCTGCACTAGTTAATGGAAATGTTAAATAATCACCATATTCTCGAGTTTGTTGAAATTGATTTGGAAGGCCTTTACTGCGATCAGGTGCAAGACTTGCTCGTAAACTGTCTTCAAAATTAAATCTAATAGCCATGATTATCCTCCATATCTAGGTGTTGGGTTAAGTGATGTTGAACCGAAGGTATTATCTGTTTTAACTATTAAATTAGCAGATTCTACAGCTGTTTTTATTTGAGCGACAAACGTTGTAAATAGCGAATGCATTGATTGTTGAAAATTTCTATCTCGTTTTTCCATTTGAGCTGCATATCGATCTAAACCACCTACGTTAGTTCCTGCTAATGTCATTCCATCATTGATTCTTCGAAATTTATCTCTAGGATTAAATGATACCATCCCATCATTAACCATAACAGCATCATTTGCAGGTACTGCAGTATTAAATGATGCATTTTCTACTGTCATTGTTTGAACTTCTTGACCGTTTATAATCAAATTTGCAGTTCCGGTGTTACCTAACAGCTGATCTACTGTTGTTGTTATGACTGCGGTAAGTCCACCAACTCCATTTAATAAATCCGTAAACGCTGTTTTAAATTCATTATCAGCAGCTCTCGTTTTACGTTGAATTTGTGTTTCTCCTAAAGTCGTTAAAGAGTTTGTAAATGTTAAAAATTCTGCATTTGAAACTAGTCCAAATTCTTTAATTGCATCATTCATAGCTGTTTGAGCGTCTTTAATCATCTTAACTGCTTCATCTTCGGTTCCGGCGCGTAATTTAATTCCTTTTGCTTCTATAGAACCTAAATATTCTGCAGTTCTAGTTGCAGGATCACGTAAATCTCTATTTTCATTTTCCATGATCTTAGCAATATCTTGAGTATCTACTTTTGCATCTTTTAATGCTTGTTCTAGTTTTTCTCCAGATAAATTAAGATCAATGTTGATATTTTTATCTTTTTGTATTTGACTTAATAATTTTCGTTTTTCTATCAATTGATCTAATTTTCCAGCCTCAACTCCTAATGTTTTTTGTAATTGATCTCGAGCTAATTTGTTATTTTCTAATATATCACCTTCTTGCATGATGATTTGATTTAATGTTTCAGCTGCATCATTTGCCTGTCCTCGTAAATATTGTTCTCGATATAAATTTGTTAAACTTTTACCTTTCATTTTTGCACTAGACTGTTCATTTCCTACCAATCTACGTCCAGTTAAAAGTTGATAATTTAATTCTTCACCAACACTAGATTCTATATTTAATAACGTTTCGCCAACTGCTTCTAAATCTGCTAATTCTAAACCCATTTGTTTTAATTTTATAACAGCTAAACCTAATTGACCTGGATATTTTTTAAATGTTAAACGAGTTCCTGCAGCTGCCTCTCCTATTCCTTTTTGTACTTCATATGCAGCTCCAGATATTTGTGTTTGTTCTTCTATTTTTTGAGCAATATAATCAAACATTACAGCTTGTTTTTCAACTTCTGCAGTAGTCCCTTTTTTTGTCATGGATGCATTAAATGCCATTAAGCCTTGAGTTGCTTCTTCACTTAAGCGTCTAGTAGTACCATAGTATTGAGCTACTTGTTGTAAAGATTCATCTAATGAATTAACGCCATATGCTAAACCTTTTATAGCTTTACTATTTTTTTCAATTTGTTCTCGGCTAGTTTTCATGGATATGGCTAAATCATCCATTTTATAACCCATTTTGCCGGCTTGTTCTATAGTTAATCCAAATTCTTTTTGTAAATTTTTATTTCTCTGAGCTAAAACATTGACATCTTCTGACAAATCTTGCATTTCTTTTGCCATTTTTTGCCATTCACCCATGGCTCCGGCAATAGCCATAGTCGTTTTGGCAGTTGTTTTAGCTAATGTTGTTAAATTAGCATCAAACTCTGCATATGCTATGGCAGCTTTCTTTATGTCCGAGCTCGCTGCGGCTATGGAGTTTTTGGCATTTTCTTGTCGGCGTTGCCTTTCTTCTTCATCAAATTGACCAATTCTTGGATATTTCTTTAAAAGACTGATGATATGTTTTGAAATGGGATTCATACTTATAAATATTATGATTTATAATTTTAAGTTGGCTGGCGGTGTTGCTATTTCTGTTTTTGATTTGGTTGCAGTTTTTGGTTGATTTTTTTCGTTTAAATTATCAATCCAAAAATTACGTAAAAATATTGGCATATTATATATAGTTTGCCAGTCCCATCTACCATTGCCAGCCCATATCAAATCAAATAATACTTTGTGAAGCAGAATACGATCTGCGGGTTTAAAACCAAAAAAGGTCTGGTCCAAGTTGAAACCCGGCCGTGAAGGTGCCTCCATCTTCACCTTCAAATTCATATTGTAAATCTATGCCAGGCATATTTGCGTATACAAATGTACGGAATTCTTTTGCTGGTTTAGCTAAGAATTTATAACGAATAAACGACTCAATAATATTAGGCTCTCTAGAGCCATCTACTTCTCGAATCATTTGTTTTAATAAATCAGATATAGCCGTATTATCTGATATTTTTTTTATTTGATCTATAGATAAAAATGCAAATTTAATTTCATGAGTTTCATTTAAAATGTTTAAACGATATGAAAATTCTCCATTTTCATCAGACTGTAAATCAAATTTTTTATATTTAATTTTAGTCAAATTAATAGTTCTATTCAACTCTTTTTTAGTTGTTGGATCTATTACTAGTACTGGATAATCGGCTCCATATGATAAAATACGTGCTTGTATTAATAAAGCATCTTTATCTACTTGTGCTACATCCGAAATTGTTATTCCTGGAGTGACAATAAGACTATCTAATAGTTTGTCTAATACTATTCCTTCTTTAATGTAAGATGAATTAGTTAAAATATCTTCATCATATGCTGTCATGTAACGCATTTCAATTTGTCCGCTTCGAAGTGGACTAGAACTTGGATATATCAATCCTAAACTAGGTAAATTAACAATTTCAGAAGGCAATGTTTTTCTTTGAGATTCTTCATATTGTTGTTTTGCAATATTAACGATGTCTTTGTTAGTTAAGCGTGTTGTTACTTGTGCCATAGATTCCTTTTATAACTTCTTTATTATAAATATGTATAAACATGAAAAATGGGGGCATTTACCCCCATTAATTAATTAATTAAAATTTTTAGAAACTTAAGAAAGCCCAATCGTAACGAAGTGTTAATTCAATGTTAACAACATCTTCAGTTGACCAATCTAAACTTCCGAAGTTTGCATCAACAATATAAGTTCCTTTTAAAATCCATTCTTGAATAACTTCGCCCAATGGTGAAAGTTGACGCAATTTAATTTCTTTTTTATAATATGATGAATAACCATCTCTACCTGTTGCAGATTCATGATGTAAACGAATCCATTCCATAACAGCTTGTGCTCCTGATGGAATAATTGCATCATAAAGTGTTATACTTATGTTATTCCAAACTGATTTGCCTTTAACATATCGCTGAACGTTGATATGATCTAAAGTTACTTCTCCATTTGCAATACTTGGTTTAGCTGACGCTTTAATTAAATATGCAGGAATTCCTCCTATAGACATAATAAACTGATGTTGTTTAATTGGTTCCCACGAAAACGCATTATCATAAAATTCTGGTTGAATACCAACGTCTATAAGTCCTGGACTTACTTGATCCTTTAATGCCATTTTTTTTCCTCAATAATTTTATTATAAATATAAGAACAGTAAAAAAAGGTAGAACTAAAATCCTACCTTTTTCTAAATCTTTTTTTACTATTCTGGGAATGCTGCTCCCGTTGCTTGAATAGTGAAATCTAAAACGATAAATTCAGCCGTTCTAGTTGGTTGTAAAAATAATTGACCATTTAAAATTCCAGCGTCAATATCAGCAGATGTATTATTTGTATTATCCATTCTAACTTGGAATGCAGTTAAACCTCTTTCAGCTCTAACTTGTTCTAGATATGGATTAACAATTCCTAGGAATCTATCTCTAATAGCTTGATCATTTGGTTCGAATACTAAGAAACGAGACACAGAAGCAATAAATTTCTTAACTGTGATTAATAAACGACGCACATTTACTCGATTTAACGCAGATATATTAGATTGTAAAGTCTTTTGACCCCAAATCACAACTCCGCCAACAGGAAAGTTTGCAATAGGATTAATACGAGCTTGATACAAATCATCTCTATCACTTTGAGATAAATTTTGATATGTTCCCGTTACGGTAGTTAAACCACCTCTATTTAAACCTGCCGGTGCATACCATGGCCTTGCAGTTTGATCATTAAATGTTAATGCTCCTGGAATAACTACAGATGGTGGTACCCATGTTGGGATATTATTTGATGGATTATTGATTCTTACCCATGGCCAATATGTTGCAGTATAACTATTGTCAATTGGAGTAACTTGACTTATTACAGTTTCAATGCTATCTGTTAATACATTTGAATCCATTATATAAAATGTATCAAGTCTTGTTTGTGCACATAATGCTCTTGCTTCAGAAGAAACGGCAGAATGCAAACTATCAATAATACCTGGCGTTATTAACATGTTGATGTCATATTGATCTGTATTTCCTAATAATCCGAAAGCTTTTCGGTATGCAACTGTTCCTGTTGTACTTGTTCCGCTACAATCAAATCCAAATGTATTTGCCGAAGTAATATTTGCTCCAGAAAATTTAGGTAAATTAGGACGCGTTCCGTCAAAACCTCCTTGGAATGGTACAATAAATTTTCTAGTAGTTGATTTTATTTTAGTAAATTGATTAGATGTTAATGCAGATTCTAACGTTCCAGAATATACATTTCCTGCAGGAAAATTAGCAGCTGCTGGTTGAGAAATATCTCCTAAATAAAAATCTGAATTGCTTCCTGTTGATGACCCCGATGTTGGTATTGGAGCTAAATATGACATATTTGGAGCTAACGTAAAATCAAATCCATAATGTACTGCCGCATTATAAGTCGAATTTAACAACATATCTTGTTTGTATGTTGCAGGAGCTAAATTAATACTTCCAGAAACGTTTGGTATTGGAGAATTTAATGCACGGAAACCAAACGGAATCAATGTATTGCTAATTGTTCCAGATGATACCGCAGGATCAACTTCTACTCTAACATATTTAGATATGTTTGGATAATCTCCATTAACCACTAAACGGTTTTCTGAATTAACTGTTTGATATCTGTTTCCAATTACTCTTTCGATGTATCTAGAAGATGCTGGATTCAAATTCACATTAGAAAATGATTCTACTATTTCAGGTTGCGAATCTGTATCATTTGATGTAAATGGTGAATTTGTAATATTAGTTTGATTTACTAAACGAACTGTTACTGTAAAAGTACTATATCCAGCTGGATCTGCTACTTCAGAAGATGTTTTAATATTTGATATTGCAACTTTAATTTCATAATTTACATTAGTTCCATGTGATAACGTATGAAGTCTAAATAAATTCATTGCAAGTGAACCAACTTTTTGTGATGTAATCCATGGCGTAGTTGCAACTTTATAATCTTCAGAAAATTCATAAGTTGGAATTTTTTGCAAAGAAACTGAAACATTTCCTGGATTATTAAATAATGTTATTGCAGATCTATTTTCATACTGCGTATACACCGGATATGTTGTAGAATTAGGTGTTTTACCAAACAATGTGCCTACATAATTATTAGCTAATATATTAATTGATGCTGATAAAGATGCTCCATTTGTAAATGTAGGTGTTACTCCATTAACATTTTGTGTAGTGAATGATCCAGATACTTTAATTTCAAAAGAACCAGACTGATAATTATTAAGTACTGTATCTTCAAAATAATTAGTTGAAACTAAACTTCCGGAGCCTAAAACTGCAACAGTTGGATGTAATACATGAGTTACATATTTTGCTGAGCCAGATTCTGCAACAATTGCTAATGCTCCATTAGATAATGAATATCCATCTTCATATAATAAACGTGTTACTGTAATTGTTTGTCCACTACGTAAATATTCTTCAACTGTAAATGGTATATATGAATCGTTAGTATATGATCCAAATAAATTTTGAAATTCAGAAAATGTACTTACTCGAGTTGGTACTAATGCCGGGCCTTTAACTGTAGGGCCTACGATTGCTCCTCCGATTGCATTTACTGCTTGAGAAACATTAGATTGATCAGTTTCTCTAGTAAATACACCTGGTGAGATTATTTGTTCTGCCATTTTTTATTACTCCTTTGATTTTTTTATAAATAAATATGATATTATTGAGTCAAACCTGAATCAGGAGTAAACGTTCCATCAGCAATATTAATTTGGCCTTCTCCGTAACGTGCGCGCATTTTTTCAATTAATGCAGATTCGGCTTGTTGAAGCTGATCGAATTCTTGTATGTATTTTGCATGTTCTTGTTTTAGTTGTTCTAATTGCGTTTCTAAAACATGGGTTTCGATTGCAATATTTCCTAGAATATTAGTATTACGTGCAAACGAATCGCGTATTGATTGTATTTCTTCTAAATGTTCTTTGTCCAGTTTACGAGTCATAACTTTGTTCCTTCTTTTGTTTTATTATATGAAAATTATATTGCATTTCAAACCGTAAATGACGTTACTATTGCTGCAATTGAAGCAGAAGTTGCAGCATTAGACAATCGCTGTCCTATTGAGTTTGATGCCGTTAGGGAAGTAATTGCCATGTTCCATAAGTCTTCTGGTTTTGTTAAAGCTGATCCAGATGTGTTATCTACCGGTACTCCCCATGATACTGAATTTGGATGCGGAACTGCCATTGAACCGGTTAATTCATTTCCAGGGCCGTAAATTACACCTGCTCTAACATTGGATCCGGAAGGTACTCCGACGACTTGGTCAGGCGAGAACAAAGTAATTGTATCGTTTGAGCTAGATACGCCAATCGTGTAACGTGTTGTTACATCATCATATAATCGTACGTTATAACAATATATTGCATTACGTGAACCTGAATTGATTAATGGGCCTGAGAATACGTTGGTTGCTGTGGTTGAAGTTGAGGAAACTGCATTAGATGCAGTCGATGCTGCTATTTGTCCTATTACGTTTATAATACCTGCTGTACTTGAAGCAATTGCTCCCCACAATCTCGATGTTACATTTCCTGTTACATTTATCGTACCTATAGATGAATTTGCAATTGCGCTTGATACAAGTCCACCAAAGGAATTACTTGCAAGAACATTTCCTGTTACATTAATAACCCCAGTTCCAGAATTTAAAATTGTTTGTGAAGTGCCGGCACCACCAGCACTACCCCCTGTTATATTACCCGTAATATTAATAGTACCATTTTGGATATTTGTTATTGCAGTATTACCAGATCCTGCACCTGCAGGAAGTATATTTCCTACTACATTAATGGTACCGGAGGATAAATTTGATATAGTAGATAATGTTGTATTCCCGGTGCCGTTTAATCCAGATACATCTCCTATTATATTAATAGTCCCATTCAATATATTATTTATACATCGTTCTTCATTACCACTATTTTGATTTAAAGCAGATGTTATTGTAATACTTTCAGTGTTATAATTTAATATAAGAATATTTGATGCAACTGTATTTCTAATTAAACTAGCTGATATATTATAATTTCCATATATTTCAATTCTACCTCCTGCTGCTGCACTTCCGGTTGCTGCTGTTCGTATACTAGTAACTGTAATGTTTTGATCTAACGTTACCGTTTGGTTATTTAAAAACACATCATCAGATGCAGTAGGAATAAGTGACCCAGACCATATTGCTGCGTTACTCCAATTACCTGATGCGATGGGCCATCTATTTGGCATATTATTTTCCTTTAAAGGCAGCAATAGTTGCTGCTGTAGTTTGTACTGTTGCTATATTTTGTAAACGAGCTCCAATTGTATTGGAACCTGTTAAACTTGATACTGCATACGTTAAAATATCTTGTGGGGTCAATGTAGCAGAACCTGTTGTTTGATCTACTGGCACTCCATACCGTACAGAACTAGTTGAAGGTACTATCATTGAGCCAGAAAATTGATTCATTGCGCCGTATAAACTTCCACTTCTTACATTAGATGCGTCAGGTAATGTTACGGGATATGTTTGATCATACAATGTTATTGTTTTTGAAATATCATTTGATTCAAATGTATAATATGGTGTTGATCCTGATAGGATTTGTATTCTTGGAGAATATACTGCATTGGTTCCGTTTGCACTACAAATTAATGGTCCCGAAACTCGCACAGTTGCGGTTGTAGAAGTAGATGATACACCTGGATATCCGTTTGATGCATATACAGGACCGATTACATTGATTGTTGATGCTACTGCAGATGAAATACCTACTGCGGTATATCCAGCAAAAACACTACCGGTTATGTTGATTGTTGCAGCTGATAACATGGTAATTGCAGCATTGTTATAACCTCGTAAGTTCCCATTGAAGTTTAATACTCCAGTATTTCCGTTAATGTTAACAGCCATGTTGTTAGTGCTAGTTCCGAGTATAATTAGATTTCCAGTTACATTAACTTGTGCAATTCCCGTTAACATTGTGATTGGAACACCATTTGTAAATGTATATAAATCTCCAACTATACTTGCAGTGCCGGCAAAAATTGCAACACATGTTCCATTTGTATTTCCTATATCTCCATTTGTTCTTAAATTTCCAAGTATGAATGCACTACCCGAAGTGACTAATATGCCATAATTTCCCGTAGATCCACCGGGTGCGACGCCGGAAGAAACGCTTCCTGTAACATATATGGTTCCTCCATTAGTAATACGAACACCATATCCATTAGTAACATCGCCGCCTTGTATACTAGAAGAAATATATACCGTATGTGAACCGGTTATAATTAAAGCAGCAGTTGCATTAGCTGATACAATTCCTGCAGTTGCTCTAGATGCAGTAATGTATATACCATTTGTTGAAATATAATTTCCTCCTGCTACTGCACTACCTGATGCTCTATTACTAATACTAGAAACATTGATATTCTGATCTATAGTAACATTGAATCCATTAGCAAATACATCATCAGATGCGGTCGGAAATGTTGTTCCTCCATTCCATGTAGCTAAGCTACTCCAATTCCCTGATGCTACTGCGTATCTTACTGGCATATTATAATTTTCCTTTTTCGGCAATTGCAACGGCTGTAGTTGCAACTGTTGATATGTTACGTAAACGTGCTCCTAAACTTCCCGTTACGGTTAAACTACTTGTTAATGCACTCCATGCATTTTGTGTGTTAAATGAAGCAGAACCTGTTGTATTGTCTACAGGTACTCCTTTAAGTACAGAACCGGTAGAAGGTATTGCTACTGTTCCTGTGAATTGGTTTGTATCTCCAAATACCACACCTGATCTTACATTGGTTATAGCAGGGAAATTACCTGGCCAATTTTGTGTATATAGTGTTCTTTGTTCTGCATATGTTTCTGTGTCAAAAGTCCATGTTGTAGTTGACCCGGATATGAGTTGTAGGTTTTGTGCAAATACTGCGTTACGATTATTGACGTTTAAGAATGGTCCTGTTGCTGAAAGAAAATGTGTAGTTGATGTAAATTGCACTCCCGGAAATACAGCAGAAGCAGATATAGGTCCTCTGATACTGGATGTACCTGCTGAAGTTGATGATATAGCACTTGCACCAGCAGCTGCAAATACACTTCCGGATATATTAACACTGCATGGATTTACGGTTAAGGATAATGCATTTGCTGTAGATAAAGCATATACACTTCCTGTTATTGTTATTGTAGAAGTAGCAGTATTTGTTATCGCAGCATTACTACTTTTAGCAAAAACATTGCCTTTTACATCTAAGTTTACAACTGCTGGGGAAGAAATTGTTATCCCTACACCATTAGAAGCTGCTTCGCCTGTAACATCACCTACGATATTAATATTTTTATTTGTATTAACAGCCATTGCCTGACTAGGTGCACCTCCGGTATTTCTTAAAAAATTACCTCTGACGCTACCTGATATGTTTAAAGTGCCTCCGCTAATTGTACGAACAATTACCCCGGAATAAACAAATCCTGAAATGCTTCCTGTTATATTAATAATTCCATTATTTTCTATTGATACTGGGTAACTTACAAGAAATGGGGCAACTTCTAGATTTCCCACGATGTCAGATACTATATTTACAGTATCACTTCCAGTTACAATAAGTACGGATGATGTGGTTGAATATGTTACAAAACCTCCATATACAGTTGTTGGGCCTAAATTTCCAGCACCTCCAGTTAACGGGACAGTGCAAGTAATTGTTCTACTCCCAGTTGTAATAAAACTACCACCTGCTGCTATAACTGGGGATGTAACTGGATGGTTTCTTAAAGTCCGAGCTGTTATGTCTTGATCTATAAAAACATTAAATCCGTTTGCCCATACATCATCAGATGCAGTAGGAATTATCGAACCACTCCATATTGCGGAGTTACTCCAATTACCAGAAGATATGGGCCATCTATTTGCCATATTACACTTTAAATGATGATATGGTAGCTCCCGTTGTTTGTACAGTAGAAGCTCCGGTTAATAAATTTCCTATACTACCCGAGGTAGTTATGTTTTGTGTTGCAACGTTAAACATATCTTGTGGGGTTAAAACGGCAGAACCTGTTGTATTGTCCGTTGCTACTCCTGCTTTTACTGTTGTTGGATCAGGCATTGCAAGTAAGCCAGTTAATCCAAAGTTATATGTTACACCTCGTCGTACATTGTTTTCGCGTGGTACTCCAGGTAATGTATTTGAAGTATATAATGTTTTTACGACACCTGCTGTTTCTGTATCGAAAGTCCATTGAGATGAAGTACTTAACATTTGTATACGATATGCATAAACTGCATTCCATGAACCTGTGTTATAAAATGGACCAGTAAATAGGTTTGTTGCACTAGTACCTGTAGATTGGACTCCATTAGTTAATATACTCGATGAAATTGTACCTGATATAATTAATATACTATTAGAAGATAATCCTACGGCTGAGCCTGTTCGTGCAAGGCAAGTTCCTTGTATGCTTAATGTTCCTAAACTAGTTTTATTTATCCCAAAAGATGCTGCATTTCTAGACCCAGTTACATTTCCAAGAACATATATATTATTAATAGAACCAATACTTTGTATTCCGTGACCCGATGTAACGGTAGTATCAGAATACACACTACCCGTTATATATATATTTCCATTTTCAGTTTGGTTTATTCCAAATGATTGAGCACCTGTTGGTCCAGCTACATTTCCAGAAACAATTAAATTACCTGTTGATGAATGTTGAATTCCATGGAATAAAGAACCATTACCTGCAGTAACATTTCCTATTATATTAATACTTGATGCATCAGATAATGTTAATGCTCTAGTTTGTCCTCCAGTAACGTTTCCTACGATTGTAGCTGAATTTGATTGGGAAATTTGTGTTGTTGGATTAGTTGCAGCACCACCGATTATATTAGCAGTAACCGTGATCCCATTATTCAAAATAAAAGTTCCAGCATTCACACCAACACCAGTACTTCTTAAACTAATTATTGTAACATTTTGATCTATTGTAACAGTTTGACCATTAGCATATACATCATCAGATGCAGTAGGTAATCCCAAGCCACCATTCCATATTGCTGAGTTGCTCCAATTGCCTGATGCTATTGCTGTTCTGTTTGGCATTTACAATCCTTTTTCTATTATAAATTGTTGAATAGTTCCAAGTATTTGATATGCTGCGTTTTCAGCTGGTATATCTTCGGAGGCAAATACATCCAAATACACTACAGGACGATCATGTCCTTGTAAAACATCTGGTTTTCCTCCCTCTAATTCTCGATACGGTGTTAATCGCATTGCAACACTTGCACCAACTTCCGTTTCCTTTACCAAAGGTGAAATTGATAGATTTACAGTGTAGTATGGGTATTCAACGCCATCTACTACAATTGGGTTAGCGGATTGAATTGGCATAACTTTCCTTTATTATAAATATGTATATGAGTATCTATTGGTCCAAGCAGCACTTGCCGTTACTTGTGTCGTTGTATCTCCTGATGCGGATATTGCTAATCGAGACAATGTCCATACTGTGGCAGATTCGGCAGAGCCTACCGGAGCATATCCCGTGTAAAGATAATTTACGTTTGGATCAAGTGATGATGTATAATCACTTCTGCGAATATATTCTGTTGCGCCTACACCTGTTAGGCCTGAACCATCTCCGACGAATGACCCGGTGAATGACCCTGTAACAGCTTCTGCTACAACACTTCCGGTGAATTCAGCTAAACCTATATTTCGGAACGTTGATGAACCAGACACTGTTAATGAACCTGATATAGTTACTACACCATTACCTGCTACAAGCAAATTATGCAAATTAGCTGAATCTGCCCCATCGCCAATCACAAATGAACTTGATTGATGGACTGGAGCATTATATCGTCCTACTACGGATTGATAATAACCATGTGTGATTGTGCCTAGGCCTGCTGCGTGTGAACCATAACCCAATGTAATTGTTGATTCTCCTTCAGCATGTGATGAGTTACCAATTGTTTGATCTGCATAAGTTGGTTGTGATATTCCTTGTATTCCTACCAAATTTGGAGCTTGTGGGTCATATGTAGTATCAACTAGTGTTACTTCCGTTTCGCCGTTTCCGTTAATGCTAACACTAGCAACTTCATGTATTAGTACTGTGTATTGAGCAGCATCCTCAACGTAAATTACAGTACCCGGTGCAAACGTTGCAGATAAATCTCCATAATAACTTGCAAATGTTATGACTCCTGCAGCAATGTTAACTGTGCTATATGCATTATAACCACTCGTAGTACTGCCTCCTTCGGCGTGCGAATATTGACCAATTGATACAACACTAGCTCCTTCTGCGTGGGAAGCATATCCATATGCTGAACTTCCTTCTCCTTCGGCGTGTGAATAATCACCAAATGCCGTTGTAGCTCCTTCAGCGTGTGAATATGGACCATATGTAGTACTAACTCCTTCTGCGTGTGAAGCTTCACCAATTGCACTTGCTGCAGATCCTTCTGCGTGAGCATATGTTCCGCCCAATTGATCAGCTACGTTTCCACTTTTATCTGCAATACCTGCAGCTGCTATCGTTGTTGAAGTATCATTTAAAAGTTGGAACACTGTATTGGTACCATTAAACATGCTACCAGTAACAATACCTTTTGTAATTCCATTACCAACAGCAGCAATATCTCCATACCATATTGTTGTACCATCGACATATGTTGCAGTTAAATCACCTAGTGTGGCATCAATTTCTACAACGCCGGCGGTAATACTACATGAATATGCAGATATACCTGTTGTTGTTTGTGAGCCTTCTGCGTGTGAAGCTTCACCAATTGCAGTGGTAGCATCTCCTTGAGCATGTGACCATTCTCCTTTTACTATTACGCCTTTTCCATTTGCTAATGCTTCTATAGTTTTATTAAAAAATAAACTAGCACTACCTCCAAATGAACCACTATCATTAAATTGTATATAGCTATTAGAACCGCCTGGAGTTGGAGCCGGTGCCCATGATGCTGATACCGCAAAAGAGGCAGAATCGGAATATGATGCTGACGTAGCAAATGATGAACTAATTGCGCGGGACGCACTAGTTGCAAATGAAGCTGATATAGCATTTGATGCTGTTGTGTAAAGTGTACCGGTACCGCCAGCTACAGTATATGTTAACGGTTTTCCGGTATGAATAGCTATAGGTGCTGGGTTATTTAATGACGTCGATGTATTTGACTCCACCATTGTCAATGCAAATGATCGCGTATCTAATCCGGATAATATTTGTATTGTAGATTTAGATGCTGTTGCAGCTTGTGATGCTGTAAGTGCAACACTTGCTGTTGTTTGTAATACACCAGTATTTCCATTAAATACCAATTCATTGCGTACCGCTAATGGCGATGGATTACGTGGTGATGTAAATGCGGGTGGTGAAAAGCTAGAAGATAATACTAATGCCAATGCATATGATTGTGTATCTCCTGCTCCAACTATATCTAATAGTGCAGCCGATGATGTTGCAGCAAATGATGAACTAACTGCTCGGGATGCTGAGGTTGCAAATGATGCTGATACTGCATTCAATACATAGCTAGCAGTTTGAGCGGTAACTATGTAACTAGCAGTAGATGCAAAAGAAGCACTTGTAGCAGTAGAAGCATTTCCTGTTAAATCAGCGGTTAATGTTGATAAATTTTGCCATTTGCCAGAAGTATTATTGTATACTAATGGCTGTCCATTTAATGGTCCTGAAATAGATACATCTGATAAACCTGATAATGTTTGGGTTATTATGGAACCACCGCCGCCTGATCCTCCTACTTGTCTAAATAGTCCCCCAGGAACAATTGTAAAATCAGCAGGAGTAGTTAATACACCATTACCTCTAATTATTATTGCACCTAAATAAATAGCATTAGCCGATGTGTTTGGTGCTTCGACAAACGATTCAATGTTAATATTAGCAATAGCGTCTGCTTCTGTTGAATATGATTGATTACCGTAATAGACAACTATTGCTTTAATAACTGAGTTTGGAAACCAAAATACTCGTTGAATTGACCAGTCATTAGGTTGTACTGTTGTAAGAGTACCGTTATTTGAATATTGCCCCGGGTTGATTGTGGCGAATCCTGCACCCCCATTTGTATTGTATACCCAAGTAGAACCAGATTGATGATATCTGAAAATTTTGGATACGTTAGTTCCATTATCAACAGTATAGTAAGGTTCATTCGGGTCTATAGCATAATTAGACCCGGGGGCATATGCTGTACCGCTAGCTACTATAAGACTACCAGTTGAAGAACCACTAGGTGCTAAAGTATATCCAGATAACTTTAAAGGTCCAAATGCTCTATTAAATACATTTTGCTGTTGTTCAAAACCATATGCTACAGAAGGTTGTGTTTTAACACCATTAATTGTGGATTGGTTTTGAAAAAATACTCCACCTATATTAATTATGCTATCAAATTGACCGTTGCTAAACGGAGTACCTTGAGCAAAAATGTTACCAGTTGTGTCAATACCAACAAAGGCTTGTTGATATGAAGCTGTCAATGGAGCAATACTTGCAGACAAATTCCCCCATTGTAAAAATTGTATTACCGGAAACGGATCATTTGCTAAAGACGCATTCAAATTTACTATAATACCACTACCGCTTGAAATTCGATAAATGGTAGATGACGCCGTCGTAATTAAACCACCATGTAAAAGTCCGGTATATAAGTTACCTTCTAACCAACGTAAGCGAGTTACGTTATTATATCCGGTGCTGTTTTGTGAAAAATATAAATCTTGGGTTGAACCAGAAACATAAATATAAGAAGCTGATACAGATGTATCTATGTTAGTATTTACAGGGTCAAATCTATGATAACCACTTTGTCTAATATCACCGTATATTTGTATAGTTGGCGAAGGTGAACCTATAGGTGATGATCCTGAAATTGTTAGGCTTCCTGATAAGAGAGTATTACCTAGTAACGTGTTAGTACCAATTTGTGTAGTTGAACCTGATATGGTTAGCGACCCAGTTAACTGTACGTCTTGTCGTAATGGTAAAACATATGATGCTGTTAATGCAGATGTTGCAAATGATGCTGAGACTGATTGCAAAACATAACTTGCTGTCTGCGCTGTCGTTATAAATGACGCAGTTTGCGAGAAACTAGATGATACTGCATTTAAAACATAGCTAGCTGTTTGAGCTGTTTGAACATATGAAGCAGTTACTGCATTTGTTGCCCAAGACGCAGTCCCAAATAAAGATCCAGTTATACCATTATTTACAGTTAACGCGGTATCAATAATAACGCCTGAGCTTGATATTATTAAAGTTGGATTTCCGTAATTAGCATTTGTATAGATATACAGTGGTTTATCAATTTCTGTACCTATACTTGCTTCACCGGTATTATCTACAAAACCAGCTAGTACCGATTGATTCGGATTGTATGTATCATTATATATGCCAAACGCCCATGGTTCAGCGTTAGCGCCATGTACTTGTAATATAGTATTGATTCCCGATCCGGATATTATTTGATTACCATAAAATGTATTAGATCCAGTTGTAGCTAATGAACCAGACTTTGAAACAAACACCGGATCATTTTCTAGATAATATGATGCAGTTCCAAATAATGAGCCAGTAATACTTCCTTGTACGCGCAATGACCCGGTAATTTCAACATCACTTTGTCGAGATATAGGATTCGATCCTGTCCATTTAGATGAAACAATTCCTGTTAATTGGGAACCATCGCCCTTGAATGACCCTGTAAATGACCCTGTGGTATATGATGCGGTAAATGCATTGAATGATGCAGTTGTTAACAAAGAACCAGTGTCTAATCCCAACGTATACGATGCTGTAAGCGCGTAACTTGCTGATATTGGATACAGTGATCCTGTTTGTAATTGACCTGGTTTAAACTGTCTCATTATTGCCATCTCCCTTTAATAATTACCGTGTCAGTAGGATCTATACCATATCCTAACAAGGCAGTATTAAACGTGATTGTTTGTGTTGTAACATCACTAGGAGTCCATGTATATATAGCTTTATCTATGTATTGCCCATTAATGTAAATATCAAATTCATTTTTCGTAGCTACTGTTAAATTATTTGGATTAATTGCGGCAAATGCATTTACCGTTACCGTTGTTGAAGATGAGTATACAGCTTGTTTTTCTGTTAAATTTATCAAATACGTCATTGTAGCAGCATTGATAGTTGTTGATGTTCCGCCTCCGGAAACAACTATAGAACCTCCAGAAATTACTTGACCGCTTTGTTGTAAAACTGCTTGTGGTATTTGTGTTGTAGAAAATATGTTTAAATTTCCTACATCTACTATAGTGTCAAATACTATTTTTTTGACAGAATACATTTTTTTAATTGTTTCTAATCTAACTTCCTGGCCAGATAATAAAGTTGCTTGTGTTGTAATAGGAATTGTTGATCGAACTAGACGATCTTCTCCTACTGTATTAACGGTCTCAAAACTTACAGATCCCAAAGAACATGCAAATTTATTTCCTTCATTTCCCCAAGCAAAACGATTATATGGTAAAATTTGGTCAATTAAATCATTTAATTGCGTAGTAAAATCACACCATATCATCATATCATATTCAATTGTAACATATTTAGGAATATCAATTACATAAAGTTCTTGAGATAATGCTGGTTGCGTATTTGGTATAGGAAAAAGTTCGTCTTCATAACGATTACGAGCATTATATCGGCGTCTATAAACTAATTGATTTTCAGATTGTGGCCAGTTAACATCTAATGTACGATACGAGTCTCGTTCTTGTACGCTGTTTCGTTTTAGCATAATCATGGGAGATTGAAGTTTTCCTTTTTCATCTCGCATATAACCTAAACGTTGTACATTATCCCATTTTTCACCGGCGGCAAATATTACAGGAACTGTTATAATTTCTTGATTTGCTGTTATTTGTGGTTGTATTTCATTTTCAATAAACCATTTAATTGCAAAATCTATATCATATAATGTTCGTTGCGGAGTTTTTAATACATCATCATCTCGGCGCGTTTGCATTCCTCGATCTAATAAACGATCACCATGTAAACTTTCAACCCGATTTGGTTCAGGCTTATTTGTTCGTCTATCAATATTTTGTCTATTTAATCTAGGCATCAACGTCCTTACATTGGTATTTTATTATCACCACCACGTCTAATATCTTTAATTCCTTGTGGCGTTTGTGCTGTTACATGTGCATCACATACTATAGAAACACTATATCCATGGCTGTCTCCGTTTGGCCATGTGTCTGGATTTTTACCTGCGAAATATTGATTTGCATCTACATTATCAATTTCAAAGTATTCATTATCCCAAAGTATAATATCACCAGCTTGTGGGTATAAATCTGCTCGTTCTAACAAATCACGTGATAATGCAAATTTAGCAGTACGATTATATGAATGTCCATAATCATCCATTACACTAGATTTTTCATCTTTTGTTATAACACATGGCAAAAGTATAGAATCATAATATGTTTTTCTTTCTGCTTCGCCATAAATGTTTGAATGACTTAACTCAACATTTAATTTGAAAAATTCAATTTCGGTATCGATAATTGCATTGATAAGTTCGGCATTAATAGAAGCTAAAAATTTAGCATCTCGCATTCCTCCAAAAAGTGCCATGATTGTCCTCCTTATCCAACATAAATACGTAATGGTGCTTTTGATAACAATTCCATCATCTGAGTTGCTTCAGCATTTTGTCGTGTTAACATTTGCTCTTTTGTCATTTTTTCTAAAAATTCTCGAAGTTGTGTTATCAATTCACCTTTTTCGGTTTGTCCTTGTGAAACTAAATCAGAACCGTTAAGTGTTACTTCGCCATTGGGTATAGGTACTGATGAATATTTATTACGTACATAACCTAACATTTCTTTTACAAGTGCAATACCATATCTCAATATCCAAGCACGCCCCATATCATTAATGCTACTGTAGGTTTGATAGGTATATGGTATATTTGATGCGTCACTTACAACACCGTTTAGAAGTGCTGTATTACCAAATAAAACAGCTTGTTTGTTTTTTTCTTCTTCAAACAAGAATTCAAACCAAACTTGTCCGTAAAATGGAGTTGCAGCTGTACCTTGCGTTCCTGGTACGGGATAAATACGTATATCGTCGCCATGTATATCAAAAGAAAAATGTGACTTACGTATTTGATCGTTAAATTCAATTGCTTGTAATCGAAGTAAATCTGCGTGAATTGGCATCATCATGAAATTTACCGATGGAGAAAATCCACCAAAATCAAATGCATCCAATAAGCCTTGAGAACCTAAACCAGTACCAACATATGGATCAAAGTAACGAATAATTGCCGGTGGTGGATTATGTAACACGCGTCGTATTTCAATTGAACTTGTATTACTTAAAGTTATTCCTAATGATGCAGATACTGCTTCTCTAATACTATACGTTTGTTTGCCATTAACTACATCAAATGAAGCAGAATACCATCTTACATTTCCTCCAGATTCGGCTTCAGTTCCATATGCTTTACTTAATTTAACAATATAAGATAATGAATTGCCAATTGGTCGACCCGTTAAACCTTGAGATCCTAAAAAATCAGAACCTGTTGGTAATCCCATGGTACTAACCAATGAATTAACAATATTAACTTGATTAACTTGATTTGAATATTCAATTACTGATTGTTCAAAAGCTGTATAAAAATTTACATCTTGAAGTTCAACATCCATTATAGGATATCCTACAACTCGTGCTGCTGCTACTGCAAATTTATCTGCATGGTCTTGGAACATTGGATCGGTGTCGAAATATCCAAATGGTGTTGAACCAGTAGTAAATGATGAGCTACCAGGCCATATTGGTTTATCTACACTATAATCCATGGAAATTCCTTTTTATATAAATATCAATATCTTTCATTTAAGAGTCGCAAAATTTCATCTAATGCTGCATGACGATGATTATCTGTTAAAATAATTTCATTAACAAACTGAGACTTAGTTAGTTTTGGAACTTCGTGAACTGCTGAATCATTTGCAAATTTTAAATCTATTTGATATCTATCTCCAGTTAATATCATGATGCTATCTTTACCTAATCTAGATAAAACCATTTGTAATTGTTGTTTAGTTAAGTTTTGAAACTCATCTACAATACAAATTGCATTATCAAAAGTTCTGCCTCGAAAATGTGCTAAAGAAACTAATTCAATGTTTTCTTCTTTTTCCATTTTGTCTAATATTTCCGGTTTATTATAAACTTTACGCATATTGCTACGTAATGGAACTAGCCACGGATCCATTTTTTCTGCCAATGAACCGGGCAAAAATCCATTGTCTTCATTTGATACCGTAGGACGTGTTATAATAATTTTATTGATTCTTCGTTTAAAAAACATATCCAATGCAATTTGAACTGCTAACAATGTTTTACCAGAACCGGCTTTTCCTAAAACAAAGTTAAATGGCGTTTCTATTATTTTTGCCTTTGCTTCTTTTTGTTCTTCTGAAAGTGAAATTGAATATTTAATATCATTCTTAGGTGGAGTTTTTTCCTTATTTTGAGTAGCCATAACTTGTCCTTTTTTTTAATGTAATTTTGTAAGTGTCGATTCTTGTAGAGTCATGTCTTTAAGTGTTTCAATTTTACCTAAACACATTTTTCTAACTGCGTGAAATGATTCTCTAGGAGAATATGGAGTCATGATTTTTATTGTAACACGTTCTTTATCTGGTCCTAAATCTTGTTCAATATGAACCATTAAAACTAAACGTACTGCACGAATTCTGTCTAATACGTCAATTAATCGACCATCATAACGAATAATCGCTTCCATGGAATATTTGTTTCTTTCTACTGCCATATCTTTATAATAAATATTTGAATAGTAAAAAAGGGATGACCGGAGCCACCCCTTTTCCTTAATTAGTTAAGTCTTTAAATCAATTAAAAATTAATTCAATTAACTATTAAAGAGTTTCTAATCCACGTACATATACTTTACCGTAGAACTCTGGACGAACCACTTTCTTAGCGTAACGTGTCATAACACCTTTACGTGGAGTGAAATTAACTGGATCGTATACCAATGGAGTCATGATAAGTGGAATATACGGACTAAATACAGCACCTGTTTCAAGGAATTGACTTCCTCTGAAGCCCATAAGGATGATGTTTTCTTTCATGTATGGGTTTTTGTATACCGTATAACGATTATTGATTGCACCAATTTTTTGAACACCGGCAGCAAATTCTAATTTAGTACCATCTGTGTCTGCAGCAAATCCCGGGATAGACTCAAGAATAGTTGCTACTGCAGGAGATGTAACTAAGAAATTAGCACCACCACGTAATGTTTTTTGGTGAATCTTGTTACTTACTTTTTGAAGTTTAGTACCAAGAGTCTGGAACCATCCGCCTTGAGTGTTATAGAATCCACCATTCGTAGCAGTTTGTGCTAAGAAATTAGTACCTGTCCAAATTTCATTGTTAATAGCTGACCAATACTCAGTTGTTGGAGCTGCTGCAATCAACATATCAAGGATTTCAAGATCGATTTCCATTGATACATACTCAGAAAGCATTGAAGTCAATTCAGCTTCAGCATCAATTGAGTGATAAGCGTTCAAATCTTGAGCAAACTCAGGTGTCCAAACTGCTTTCAACTTACGTGTTTTAGCAACGATTGGCTCTGATTGAAGCTCTAGGTTCAATTCTGGGATGTCAATATCTGTACCATCATCGATACCTGTATTAGCACCTGATCCTTTAAATGGATTAGTATCTTCAAAATCACCTCTTGTAATATCAGTTGGTTGTTTGCTATATGTTACTGTATAATTAGCAGTACCATTTAAGTTTGCAGACGCTGAAACTACAAATTCAATTTTACCAGTTGACGCATTAAATTTAGTAAATGCAGGAACATTCATTGCAGTGGTTAAATTTGAACCAGATGCTAATGTAAATGATCTAACTGCAGTTAAATCTGCGCTTGTTAATGAACCAGTTGATACATAAACAACTGAATATCCTGTTAATGCATTTGTATATGCAGAATCAAAATTAACTGAACCTGAACCTGCAGATGCAGCTGAAGCAGTTGTTGCAGCAACGCCAGTCGCAGTTGCATCATTAATTGAATACCCGAAACGACCTGCGCCATAAAGACCTCCTGTTGGATCGCCAGTTGTATTAGTTACACCGAATAATGAATCATCAGATTCAGGTGAACCAAATGGATGCCCGTTAGTAGATACTGGATCTGCTTGATCTGAAGTAAATCCTGGCTGAGCTGTACCATATTTAAAGTCTAAGTAAAATACTAGACCTGATGGCAAGTTCATTGGTTGTACTGATACAAATTCTTTTGCAGCAAATTCAGCAAAGATACGACGTACCAATGGAAGTGCTACACCAGCCCACTCTTCAGATCCTTCTGCTGTACCTGTTTGTGAAGCTTCTTTTACTAATTGCCTTGCTTGGTTTTCAAGCAATTGAGCCATACCTGCTCTTTCTGTCTCATTTCTAAGACCTTCTAAAAGTCCTGTTCTTTCCCACTTTGCAACGGTTGCAACTGATGCAGCACGTTGAGAAGCGTCTGGACTTTGTAATAATGAATTTAAACTCATCGTTTGTTCTCCTTTGTTTTTTTGTTTTTTAAATTAAATTAATCCTGCCAATTTTTTCCAACGATTTGCCATTTCAAATCCTTCAGATAAAATTTGCGTTGTTTGTTGTGATGGGGCAGTGGTTCTATGTGGACGAGATGCGGCTGATTCTTTAACCATTCTTCTTTTTTGAGTTGGTTTATTAAAGCTTTCAGCTAATGTAGCAAATACTAATTTTGCTTCTCGTGTTGAAACTGCTCTATCAAAGTTTTCAATAACTTTCATTTTTTGACTTTCGTTCAATTCAAAGTTACGGAACAACTTGTTTGTATAAAGAAGTTTTGCATTAAGAAGATTAACTTCATTAATAACTGACTTAAGATACTTAACAGTTTTGTATGCTTCTTTAAGTTGTTGGTCTTGCTGGGCAACTGTAGCTTCTAATTCTTCATTTTCTTTAGCTAATAGTTCCGGATCTTGTTCAGTAGGCTCCGTTGCCATTTCTTCTTCGCGAAGGATTGCTTCAATGATTGAGTCAATTGATTCATTTGTATAATCATACTCAGCATCCATTTCCATTCCTTCTGGAAGTTCTTCATCATACCCTTCCATAGCAGGTTCTGTAGTTGGTTCAGTCATTGGTTCATCCATAGACGGTTCTGTTTCTTCTAATTCTCTAAGAATTTCTTCTAGATTTAGATCATCTTCTTCTGCACCCGCTTCCATTTCTTCATCACCCATTTCCATTTCTTCTGCACCCGCTTCCATTTCTTCATCGCCACCTAACATACCTGTTAAGTCATAATCTCCGTCATCATTAAAATCTAATCCGACGTTTACTGAAGTAGGGAAATCTTCCATTCCAGCTTCTGCACCTGCTTCCATTCCAGCTTCTGCACCTGCTTCCATTCCAGCTTCTGCACCTGCTTCCATTCCAGCTTCTGCATCCATGTCCATTTCTTCATCTTCAATTTCTGCAATCAATTTCGAGTGAAGCATACTTTCTAAACGTGGAGCGAAAGCTTCTTGTAATGCAATTTTTGCGTTTGCTAATGCTGTTTCTTTAACTGCTTTAGCATCAGCGATTGCTTGTTTTAGCAAATCTGATTTTGCCATACTAGTTCTCCTTAAATTTTGTTTTTTGGAAATAAGATTATTTGTAAATCTTAATAAGAATAAATATTGTTATATTAACGCTATATAAAGAAAGAATAGCGTATTCTACAATAAATATAACAATGATTGAAAAAACAGTAAAAAAGTCCTAACTTTTTATAGTTAAGACTTAAAATTTCTTAAAAATTTATTTAATCTCTATGTAAATCTTTTATTTTTTGAATATAACGAGCGTCAATTAATTGTTTTCTACGTTTAACACATGGCTTAGTAAAAGTTTTATTATCTTTAATTTTTTCTAAAACTCCAGAGGATTTTACTTTTCTTTTAAAAATTTTCATTGCTTGTGCAAAATCTTCTCGTGTTGATCCTACTACATTTACGGCCGTAGCGTGGCCTGGTACAATTGCTTTGTGTTGTTTCTGTTTTTTACTCATATATAAATTATTAAATTTTTCTTATTGTACGTTTTATAGGAGCTGGTGCTGCAGTTTGTTCACCTCTTACTTTGAACTTAAATGCTGATAATTCTAAACGCTGTGCAAAATAGCCTTGAATTCGTTGTGCATCTTTTTCTGGATCTTCTCCTAATCTAAAATAAAAATAACCATTTTTTCCATTTTTAGATATAGTTCTTTTAATTATAGTAAAACCTTTTTTTTCAGCCCATGCTTTGATGTCATCAGAAACTTCTTGTGCTTGCGCTGGATCTTTAATAGCATATACTACGCCACCTTGATATTCGTCAATTCCGTTAATCAATTTGGCTTCATCAACAATTTCTTCATCAATTGTTTTGTTAATTGCAGTTCTGCGTTTTTTTAAGTATTTATCCGTTTTATCCGTTTTGCCATCGTTATTAATATCAGAATCTTCTTTACCAACAGCATCCATTTTTGATTCTGCTAATCCAAAAAATTCTCGATATAATTTTTTAAGCGTATTCATCATACTTACCTTTATTATAATAAATTAATTTATAATGTCCAAATTAACGAACATCATAATATTTACTTAACCCTTCCCTAATATCTTCACACGCAGCTTCCATTCTACGTTCGTTAATCATTACTTCATTAGCACATTTTTGCATTTCAGCCATGGCTTTATTTACATATTCTAAGTGTCGTTTAGCAGATACTTTTTCTACTACATCATCATCAGACTCAGTAATCATTCTTCCTGCAGTTTCGACTATTTTAGAAATTTGTTCAACAGCCATTTTTAGTCGTTCGCCACGTGCACGCAATGTTTCAGTCATTGCAGAAAACGAATTTAATCCTTCTGCAAACGCTCGTTTTTCTTCAAGAGATAATGGTTGCGGTTGTTCTCCAAATACCGTTTCTTTTTGTTGTTTTTCGTATAATAAATCTCGTAATGTTTGTAATTTGCTTTTCATTTTTTATATCCTACATTTTCCATCTTCACATAATATTGATGTAATGATGCTGTTTACGTTAGCGTATTTATTTATTGTTATATTTTTATTTGTTGATTCATTCATCTTTGTAGGCCGCATAAAAGCTCCATGTGTTGAAGGATTTGAAACGAAGTCCCAACAAATTAATTCAAAATCTTCTTGTACTTCTACTACGCCTTCATTACGTAATTCTTTAACAGAACCTAATCCTCTACTAGATATACCTAATGTAATACCAGCTTTAAAAAGTGATTTTAAAATATTACCTGACGGGGTATCTAAAATTTGAACAGCTCCGCATAAATCATCACCTTTCCACCATATTTTTAAAACATTATGTGAAACGTTATTCAAGTTAACAACAGATGATTCTGGATGATCTAATTCTCCTAATGCTCTATGTTGATCAATATATTCTTTTTGATATCGATTACATTCTCGTTCTAAAATACGTTTAGGATATACTCTTCCATTTTGATTTTTTGCACCTGCTCTTTGTAAAACTCCTTGCACAACAAAACCGCCAGGTATTCCATATGCAGCACCAGATTGTTCATTTAATGAACCTACGGGTTTGAATGGCATATATTCTACTATTAACGCTTTTGACATATTATTCTCCTAATGCTCTTACTCGTTCTGAAATTTTTATTAATCGTTCTGAAATTTTTGTTAATGCAGTATTTACAGATTTTCCATAGCCGTCTCGAGCCATTCCAGATTCTGTTTTTAATCTTGCTGTATTTGAAACTAGTTCTTCAACTTGGCGTAAACGTTTAGCTACTTCTTTAATAGTATGTTTTATTTTTGATTCTGGAGTTATTTTTGGATCACCAGTAGCAAATTGTTTATATGACTCTATAAGTTGTTCGTATTTTGATTCCATCATTTCATGAACTTGATTTCTTTTTTTAATTCCAGACCAATCATATTCTACATCAAAATCTTCATGCATATCTGCAGATCTATCATCAAATTTTTTATATTTTTTTGCAAATGGAACAGATGGATATTGATATTTTGCATGTTGCCATTTAGCATCATCAGAATATGCAAATTTATCCATATATTCTTCTTGATCTGATTCAGGCCGTTGTGATTGTCCAGGTTTATATGTTGCCGGGGTTCGAACAGATTCGTGAACTCGTTCATAACCTAAAACTTCAACGGTATCATCATCTGCCGGAGAGAATGCATTTGGGGTCATATATGCACCTGCACCTCCTGAAGTAGAAATTTCATCCAATTCTTCTTCTGTTAATTCATTATTAGCAATACGATTAACAATATCATCAGTTTTATCGATAGCTTCAAATGCTTCTTCTATTTGTTGTAAGAATGTTTTCATTTGTGTATCTCATTTAATTCATCAACCAAATCCATATATCTCATTAGGTTTAATATATGAGATTCTTTTAATCGTTTAATTGTTTCTACATTGCAAAGCATTTCTGAAAGTTTTTCTACTTTAATTTTTACAACTTTATCTGTAATATGTTTTGACTGTTCAAAAAGTTGTTTTTTAATTGTAGGTATAACTTTTTGAACATAATTACGTAATGCTTCAGTATCGTTAACATGCGTAATATATTTGTTTAATAGTTGTTTTTGAGATTCAGACAATATTTCTGAATATGTACTATTAAATTTATCAACAAGTAATTTATATGTTAATAAACGAACATCTTTTGGTTGTTTAGAAAATGTTTCTAGTATTGGATCTTTTGGTTGAGTTTGTTTTGACTTTGGCATTGCATGTTCTAATAAAACTGATTTACATTGCATTAATTGTTTTGGATTATCAGTTTCTTCATATTCAAATAACATGTAAATTGAAGCTAATTCTTTATAGTTATTTATATGAATTTTAGACATATTTTCAAAAACAAAGTTTTCAGAAATTTCTTTAACTAAGTTATATTTTTGTCTATTTAAAACAGTTCGATTCAATTTTTTATGCGTATCTTTAACCGTACGAATAAAATCTAAAGCTCGAGCTTCTGTTTTATGTTGTTCTTTTATTAATGCATTATACAATTGTAATTCTTTAGATAATTCAGTATTTTTACCAAAATATTTTTTTATAATGTCTATAGTTGTAGATTTATCTGAAGTTAATGTTTCTGAAGTTAGTTTACGTACTAACATTTCAAACAATATGCCGGTGTTTTTGTATTTTGAATGTTTTAATTTTTTCATATCCAATATGATATTTTTAAAATAAATATGTTACAAAATATTATTCTCATCTAATAAAGTCCCCGTATCAATATCGGTTTCTTTATTAGGTGTAATTGATTCTAATATTATTTTAGATGATTTATCAAATTTTGTATTTTTTTGCATAGTTTTTAAAACATTCTCTTGAGCTAAATCTAATTTTCTTTCTCGAGAAGGATTCGGTAAAAATGCAGATTTTTGATTTTCAGAATCAAAATCTTGATCAATTTGTTTTTTACCTGTAGGATCCCATCCGAATGCATTTTTATGTTGTCCAAATTTGATGCCTTCTTTTGGACGACCTCCTTTATCTTTTTCTTCAACTTCATTAGAACTCATATGCATTGAAGCTAAGTCGTGTGGAGTACCATATGACACACCGGTAATTGCTGGATCATTTCCTTCTTGTTCAAGTTGGTTTTGTCGGAATCTTAATTTTAAATCTTCAATAACATTGTTACGTTCTTGCAACCATTGATCTTCTGACATATTAAATATAAATTCATATATGTATTTGTCGGAAACTAATTTACTATCTTTCATTGCAGTTGCTAATGTCATTTTTTCAGTCATTAATGCAACTTTTTGTTGGTCATATACAATTGATGGTGCCGTTAATTCTAATTCAAATCCAACTAAGTCTGCACCATCATAACCTTGTGCATATAAATGTATAATTGCAATTTTATGAAGTTCTGAAACAACTATTTTTTGTATTCGTTCAATTGTTCTAGCAAAACGAATATCCATGGATGCTAATGTAGTTTTTCCTTCAACAGCTTCAGCATATCCTAAAAATGGTTTAGGAATTTTAAGTGCAGCCATCATTTTGTCTTTAACGTAATTGATGTCATCAATTCCTGTAAAAGTCATACCTGGTAGGGTATCAATTGATGTTTGTGAACTACCACCTCGTACTGGTAAATAATAATCTTCCAACATGTTGTTGAGATTAAATTTTAAATTGTAATTACCAGTTTGTTGATCAACGTGAGGAATTTTTTTCATTTTATTGATAACTTGTTCCATGAAAGTATCTACTTCATTAGGCGGAATATTACCAATATCAATTTTAAAAATACGTTTTTCTGGAGCTCGCATTATTCTGTGAATAAGCATTGCATCTTCAAGCATTGTTAATTTTTGAAATTCTTTACGTCCTCCTTCTAACATTGATTTACCATATGGTAAAAAGTTTGCATCAGATAACATGCGAAAATGTGCAACTTCAAAAACATCATACATTAAATTAGGACTTGAAGCATGTCGAAATTTAATTTTATATTCACCAGTTTCTTCATCAAATTCTTCCCAACGTTCTACTTCATAACTAGAAAAAGGGCGTGCATTAATTACTCCTAATTCTTCTGCAATATCTAATTTTAAAAAGAAATCTCCATATTTAGTTAAATTTCTAATCCATGGCCAAAGGTTAAATTCGATATTTAGAACATCATAAAATAAATTATAAAGTATTTTTTGTATGTTTGAATTTCCAGCTTTAATAGTTAAAATATCTCCAAATTGATCTGCAAGAGTTGATTCATCTGCATAAATATCTAATGCTGCACTAATAATAGGATCTTTATCCATCATTTCATAGTCAGTATATAACTGCATACGATTTTGATGCATATAATAGTTAGAATCATATCCACCCATTCCTCCTACGCGATGGCGATTAGAACCATGTAAACGTGTATATCTATCAGCAACTTTTGTTTGATTTAGATTACCAAAAGATTGTAAACGGTTTGTGTCTACTACTTTAAGACGATCTTTACCATATGCACGTACAATTACATTGGTAGCAAATAAATTCTGTAGTCGTTTTCTTAATGATGCCATATTTTTTTAATATAAATATAACTAATTAAAGAACCAAGCTGTTTTATAACAACCAAGTTAAATTTTCATCAGTTTGTCCATTATTCCACGACCAACCTGTGTCTTGTCGACGCTGTGTATTAGTATATATAACTGGATCTGTTTTAGTAAAATGTGAAAGAGCTCGCTTATTTAATTCAATTCCATGTTGACGTAATTTAAGTGATGTATCACGAAGCCAAAGACCAATACAAAAAGACATAACAAGATCATCATTATATCCTTGTTGTGCTTGAGCTTTTCCGTTTAACCAAACAAATACAAATAATTCTTGTATTAATCGTTTTGATCTAATTACAGGTGTTCGTTCTCGCATATACATTTCGAGTGCTGAAATCATTAATGGACGAGTACGAGATGTTGTTGATACTCCAGGAACCATTTGTGACTTATCTTTTGTATCATAACCTTTTTTAAGTTGAATATCTATATCAACATAGCCATCGTCTTTGTATGTATAGAATAAATTTTCATAATTTCTGTCAAGTGCCGGTTGTATTGCAGCCCAACCTATATTTGCATTTTCGATTGCTAGAAGTGCGTTGTTCCATTCAGTTGCAACCGTTACAAGCATATTACCAAAATCTTTAGGAGGAAGTTTACCTTTATATTCTGCAACTTGTTTAACATCTTGTACATCAATAACATGAAATGTTGACCAGTCGCCCCCGTCTCCTCGTGCAACGTCAGCTACTACTATATAATCTCGTTCATAGTTAGGATATTCCCAAATCCAATATGCATTATCAAAACCTCGTCGTTCTATAGGTTCTGTGCATTTTTGTTCATATTCTAATAATATAGCGCCATCTACTACAGTATGTCCTGATGAAATAAAATCACAATCACATTCTTGTGCCGCTCCACGTTCTCCTAAAAGTTGAGTTTGTTGATCGCGCCAATCTTGATCTCGTTCTGGGTGTACGGTCCAATGTAGTTTAATTGTATGAAATCCATTTATTTCTTGTTCGGCGTCTGACCATACTGAATGAAACCAATTACCGACACCATTAGGTGTTGATAATACTATTGCGCCACCACCCGTTGATAGTGTTGCTTGTGATGCTATCCATATTTCTTCAATATTTCGTATAAATGCTGCTTCATCTATAATAAGCAATGACAATGCTTCTGAACGTGCACCGGTGGTTGCAGATGATACTGCTTTTATTTGTGAACCATTCTTAAATTTAAGAGATAATTTATTGTCAGCTTCAATTGTTCCTTTCAACCAACTAGGTAAATTGTCGTGCATCACACGTACTTTTGTTACTAAGTTTTTAGCAACTTCTTGTGTTGTTGCAATAACAAGTACATTAAAATCCTGTTTAAACAACATACTCCAAAGAGCAAATCCAGCAGAAAGTGTTGATATACCTAACTGACGTGACTTAAGTATTACGTTATAACGATGATCTCGTAATTCAGTTAATGTATCTTCTTGAAATGGAAATAAATTAAATTTTATTTTTCCTTTTTTAGGATGTTGTATATAACAATATTGCCTCATAAAAAACACAGGATCTTTAGCACACATTGCATATTGTTGCTGAATAATCTGTTTTATGTTGGGTTGAGACATATTATTTTAATATTTCATTTATCAATATTCCAGAACCTAGTGTAGTAAAAATACCTAATCCAAACCAAAGATTTTTACTGTCATACCATTTAGGTTGTAAACGTTTTTCTCGTTGTACATATAAATCTATATTTTTTTGTAGCAATGCAACTTGTTGTTTTTGCAATTCAATTTGTATGGAATCTAAATAAATTATAGATTGTTGTTTTTTAATAATACGTTGTTGCTTTTCAATTATTTCCGTATTTTTATCATCTACTGCCCATAATGAATCAATAGTTGTTGATATGTCTAGTAATTCTTGTTCTGTAAAACACGTATCAGGAATAGTTTGAGTAAAACTAAATACAGGAAATAATAATATAACTAGTAAACGCTTCATTTCTTTTTTCTTTTATTTGTTTTATTCAAAATATTTTGTTTAGCTTGTTTTGTAGATTTAGGTTTTTCTATAACAACATCATCTTTTTTTGTAATTATTGAATCAACTTCATCAATTAAATCTTGAACTTCTTGTTTTGCTTTATCTCTTTGATCTTCAATTACATCAACTTTTCCAGAAATTACGTCAACTTGTTGTTTGTTATCATCAATTTTTTTGTCTGCTTTATCATTTTGTTTGTCATCTACTTTCTTTTTAACTGCAACAGCAATTCCAAAAAATGCTAATACGGCTCCTACTATGATTGCCCAATATTTTTTAATTGTTTTCATCGTTTTCTCCATTTAATCGTTTTAAAAATCTTTCTTTAAATTCTTCAAATCCTTTTTGTACTTTTTCTTCAAACTCCTCCGGAGTCATCTGAGCAGCCCAAGTTTCAGTTTCGCCATCTGCATTTGTTACAAATTTAGATGCTTGTGTATATGTTTGTTTGAGCATTTCAACATCTTTTTCTGCTTGACGTAACCACGCTTCTGCATTTTGTCGGACTCTAGTTTTTTCATATTCTTCATATGTTCCTGCTTTGCGCATTTCATGTTCCCATTCAACCGTACAATCAAAACACATACCATTTAGTTTACGCATTTTTTCATCAATTGATTTTGGATTAAAACATGTACATGAATCTTTACGGCAATTAGGAAATGATCGTATTTCATCTCGTATTTCTTGAAACACTTCTGAATTTTTGGTTTTACGAATTCGGAATCCATCTTTTTGTTCAATAACCCAGATCATTCCAGATGAATCTGTTTCTTCCCAAACGTCTCCAATTTCGTGTCGTTCTGATTTTTTTGCCTGTTCTTTAGCATCAGAAAATCCTACCGACTTTTTTGTTTGAAACTTATGTGTGCCATCAATCATTTGTTGAATGGCTTTGATGTTTTGTAACTTGTTAGATTTTGACATATATTATTTATTATTTGAACTTGATCCTAATTTAGATAATTTCTTATTAGATGTAATTTTGAACATTTTCCAAATATTTGCTTGATCTTCAACTTCGGCATCTTTTAAAGAAATATTTAAAACTTTGATAATTGATTTTAATTTTGCAATATTTCCTTCTTGTTTTTTAAGATATTGTACAAATCGATCTATATCTAAAGCTTCTTTTGTTTCTGGTGAAACTTGTTTTTCTGCTGCAGCATCAGGTGCTGGAGTTTCGCCGGCCGGCGGTGGTGTAGTTGAAGCCGGCGGCGTTTCAGCTGATGCATCTGGGGCTGCAGGTTCTGCTGGTTCTGGTGCATCAGTTTCTGGAGTGGGAGCTGCAGGTTCTGCTGGTTCTGGAGTTGTAGGCTCTGCCGGTTCTGGAGTTGTAGGCTCTGCCGGTTCTGGGGCGTCATCTTTTTTTTCTTGTTCTAGTAAAACTTTAACAATTTTTCTACGAACATATTCTCTAACTAAACGTTCTCTTTGTTCTCTAGTTAAATTTTCTATTTTATCTTTGATAACTCCAGATATTTCTTTTTCTTCTGCATCTTGTCGTTTCTTTAAACGTTTTGCGGCAGTTTTTGGTTCCCATTCTCCATTTTCTAAATCATCATATAAACGATCATCAGCATTGTATTTTACATCATACTTACCATCATCTTGCATCATTTTATCTGTTTTACGCAAAACATTAAGTTGTTTATCTCCAGTAGATTTAGGATTCAAACCGCCTTTTTTATCATCATGAGTATATGATTTAAGGTCTTTACGAGGGGTTGGTTTTTGTGATTTTTCTAAATCTTTTGGTGCTTTGTATTTGCTCTTATGTTTTTCAGCCATTACTTGTCCTATTTTTTCATATAAATATAAATATCACCGTGCGTACTTTAATACCCCTAGTATTTGATTAACTGGTGCAAATGCTCCTGTGAGCTTGTATGTATTGCCCCCATATACAAATACTACGCCTTCAGATGGTACAATTGCTTCAAATCCGCCTAACCGTTGTATACGTTTTAATTCATGTTCTAGCTTTTTAATGCTATTAATATCTTGGGTTGTTTCTAATTCTCTAATTAGATCAGCTAAATCTTTTTTCAATTCCTGTACAGATTGTGATGGATTAGCTGCTAAGAAATTTTCTGCATTACGTAATACAACTGCACCTAACCGTAGAAATATGCTTTCAAATGGTTCCATGTTTTGTTTGTAATACGTTTTAAAATCTTTTTTATCAAATTCAGTTACCCATGCAGAAAATTCTGGATTTGTGATTTGTTTTTTAAGTGCGGCAATGTTTGCGGATTTGTCAAAAAATGCCCATCGATTGATTAATGCTGTTAATATTTCAGCCGGGATGTCATATCCTAAGCCTTGTGCTTTTTCTCGTATTACATCTCCCCACCACGCTTTATGATAGTCAGAAACTAGATCCGTATCTTTCAATTTATATCTAGAACGTAATTGATCTACTTCATTAAAAAATGCAGCTTGTTGATCTTCAAAGTCTGCTAATCTACCAATTTTGATTCGTTGCGGCGGAATAAATGAAAATGTTTTTTGTAAGTGTGCATTTGCATCTTGAATAATTCCTTGCAAGGCTCCTCCTCCAGTTAAGTCTGTTTGCATGGTATTACCTGCTTCATCATATTCAACTAGATTGTGAAATTGTAATACTGCAACATCATATGAAATTACATTTTTAGTTGCAGGATAAATAATTTCCATGTTAGCAAATACTCGTCCATTTTTAAAAATACCATTTAATACGTTCGGATCTACGCGATTAAATGCTTCTGCTAAATCTTCTGCTGCGTTGCCGAATGCATCTGATATAGGACCTCTACCTCCAAACTTGTCCTGTATTTCTTGTACTGACATTGGATTGATTACAGTACCTTTATTTCTAGCAAATCCAATTTGTCCGTTTTTATATGTTACTTGAATATTTTGACCATCAGTTTTTTCAGTTACTGCCGATTCAATGTCTAAATAACCTCCTAATGCTCTAGAAATAATTTCTTTAACATCGCCGAATGAAAGTGCATGATCATCATAAGGATGAGCCATATGTCCTGCTGCCCCACCTTCTTTTATTATTTGAATTGCTTCTGTTAATGGAACTCCAAATATAGTTTTGTCAAAATCTTTAAAATCATATACAAATGGTTTTGCAATGTTTGAATCTAAAAATTTTCTTAATTTTTTAATTTTTGCATCGTGTTTTGCTGCAGTTTTAGGATCCATATATCCTTCAACTACTTTGTTAACTTCTGATACTAATTGTTTAGCCCACCATTCTTTTGAAAATAATGATTCTTGCAGTCCTGTTAATATTTGCCAAACATTTTTAACTTCAGAATCATTTTGTGCGGGATATGATGCTCGAAATGTTGCATAATCATTATTAGCAATTGCTGCCCGTACGGTTGATGCTGATATTGGTTCTCCGTTTTTATATAGTAATGGATCAATATCTAAATTTAATTCTGTTGCATCAACTCCTGCAGGAATTGTACGTCCGGAGCGATCTCCTACGGTTTTATATTTATCTACATTTGGAACAAAGTCTTTTGCTCGTACGTAATCATCTCCTTTTGTTGATGCTGCCATAGCATATCGTCCCGTTGCATCTTGCGGCAATGCAAATAAATATTCATACGCTGCCATAATAGGAGAATTAAATTGAGTAGGTTGAATTTCAATGTTCGGATTGCGATTAATTAAATTGAATATTTCAATTGTTTTTTCTCTAGTAATACCGTCTCGATCTTTTGGGCCAATTAAAAGAATTACCTTATCTGTATCAGGATGCTGTGCATAACGTTCAGCTAATGCTAAATGAGCTCCTGTTAATGGTTTAAATCCTCCTGGAAATAATGTTATTATTTTGTTCATGTGATTTATGTTTTATATAAATATTTAAACTATTATTTATTCTCGTATTGGTCCAATTGGTAATGGATTTACTACTGATCCTGCAGACCTGCTTGTACGATATACAAAACTTTTTAATTTAAGTACATCACCGGTATTAGGAGAAGTTGTACGTTCTACAATCATATATATTCTGACATAATAACCTTGAAAATTTTCAAATGTATTAATAAATGCACCTGAAGTAACTTGAACATTACGAGCGCCGCCTTCGGTGAAAGTAGAGTTTATTGGAGTAATTTGAACTATACTAGAAATTGGCTCTGGAGTACTCCATGAATCATATCCGGTGGTAGTTCCAATACTTCCAGTATAACTAGCAGATTGAATGTACCATTTTGCTTGTATAGTTCCACCGGTGCTTGCAGCAGGCGTAAATTCATACATAAAAGAAGATTGTAATCTAGTTTCGCCTGGCAAAATAAATGTTTCAAATATTGATGCAGTTTGTGGCGATGTTTGTAAATTAACACCGGTGATATTTATTTCATCTCTATTAAAATAAACAACTCGGCCGATATTTAATCCATCTGCATATTCATTATTTGAATCAAATAAAACATTTCCAGCTGGTCCTAATGTTACAATTGAAGATGCAGTTACATCTCCGTTTGCATTCAAGTAAAATCCACTTGATGAAATTTCTAACAATCCGTTACTGCCACTAATATATGTTCCATTCGGATTTCCAAAAAAGAAATTATCTGTTGCAACATAAATTTCATTATCAGTTGTTGAATATCTAAAATAGCTACTAGTATTAAGATAAAGTTCTAATCCAACACCAGAGTATGGATTTCCATATTTTGTTAAAGAGCCACTAAGTGCAGATCCGCTCCATAGTAAAAATCCAGGAAATCCAGCATCAAAACCATCATATCCTAATGATCTAACAAAACCACTGTTTTTATATCCGGATATTGCAACTCCTGATTCTAAAGAATCTGCAACATACAATGAACCAGTAAGCATTGAATAATCACCATCAATATAACGATTTCCTCCTTGCCATGATTTATCATAAAGATATGACGTTTGTTTACTTTTTACTCCAGCAACATTGTAATATTCTACTTTGAATGAAATTTGGTTATTTGCTTTATGTGGTGTATTAATAAGTGAACGTATTCTAGTATAGTTAGGAGAATATCCGGCATCATTATCTGTTGTAGTTCTAACATCTGCAAATTGCCATTGACCTGATTCTATTACAAAAAGCAATGAGGCTGCTCCGTCGGCATCAGTTTCAAAATTAAATACTACATCATCAAAACGTTGTGAATCGCTTGTTACTTCTAACTCCCCAATGCGTTTACCTATGATTCTAGGTAATTCTTGATTAAAATAATCTGTAGTATCAAATGCAAATGCAGAACCAGAAACATATACTAATACTCTAGGATTAAGTCCTGTTGAATCACGTGTTCCTAATGCATCTATTGTTACTTTATATGCAGACTGCGAAATAAATACGCCGGCATAAGCAGGTTTAGTTTCTACAACATGTACTGCATTACGTGCTGAAATATCCGTTGCACTTGTTACAGACATTGCATTGTTAAGCGATGCGGTAGTCCAAGTAAGAGTTGGTGCAGTGCTTGCAGTTTTACCTAGATATGTATATGCATCCCAATATGTATTGATAATGCTTTGTGATGTAAATGCGCCAATACTTTGATCTGGAAACAATGATGCTGTGTTTGAAACAAATATTTCTGTTTCTTCTAATTCAACATCATTAACCAATTCCCATGTTCCAACTGTACCTTTATTGTTAGTATAAACTTTTATTCGCGAAATATCTCCAGTATCTGGATCTAATCCTTTTACTTGAACTAATGCAAATGATTGAGAGTTTTCTGTTGCAACATATGTTGGAGATGCTTCATATGTTAATGAAAATGCCGAATATGCAAAATTTGTATATGTATGTGGAAATATGCTTTGGCTACTATAAACTGTATATTCTTGATCTAACAATGCTGTTGTGCTAGATAATATTTTTTTTATCGTACTTGTGTAAGGTGAAGCTGCCACCGCGTAATTAGGAGTAGGAGTAGGATTTGTCGGTGTTGCTATAGTTATAGTACCAGTTGACATATCCGAAGTAAATAAACCTCCGGTAATTTCAACTGCAGGTGTTCCATTAAGAGAAAAATATCTTACTTGACCCGTTGTATATGTTGGAAATTGTTGACTACCTGAATACGTTCTATCAAGTTGTACACCTACTTGTTCTGATATTTCTAAAGCTGGTATTTTTGAAAATATAATTTCAGAATCATTTGATACATTTGGATTAACTGGGACATTTCTTGTCCAACGTAAATTTGGTCGACCTTGCCATTCTTGTGGCACTGCAACACCATTAATGGTTTGTGCTTCTGCTACAAGTGTTATGATACAATCACCTGGTGAAGTTTCAGAATAAATGTAAATTGCAATTACACGCGATTTATCTTCATCAATATAATCAACAACTTCAGAATATATCGGATCGCCGTTATAATCAAGTACTTCAATATTTAATACACCTCCAACGCGTAAATTAGTAGGATGACCTCGAAGTTTAAATAAATTTTTACCCGCAGTTAATCTTGTTGGAAATTCAGTTATTTGAAAATAGTCCGGTGATGTTAATGAAGAGTCTTCAAAATAAACCGGAATGAATTCTAAACCTTTGTAAACTGTTTCTTTGCGTTTCATTACATGAAATTTCTTTCATATAAATATTAGTTACACATAATCTGGCTGAAACCGTTTGTCTTGTTAACTTCAATCAATCTATCAACCATATCTCGCATAGAATCAACATGAGATATAATAATTGAAAAATCAAACTTAGTACGAAAATAATCAAACAGATTTACTACAGAAGAAATATGATCTGCATCTAAAGAACCCCAGCCTTCGTCAATTGCAATAAAATTAGGACGAGGAAGAGCTGATACATTTATAAGTGCTATGCGAATTGCTAATGATGAAATAAAACGTTCCATTCCGCTTGTTAATTCTAATGGCCAAAAATTATCTTCATCATAAATAATATATCCATTAATATTTTTACCATCCGTATTCAATACCATATTAAATTCAACTATTTGATTGAGTACGTTGTTTATTTCTGCTTCAATTTTTGGAAGAGCTTTTGTAACTAATTCATATGGAATACCATCTCTTTTAACTGCATCTAAATAATATTCATATGCTTTGTATTCCGTTTCCAATTGTTTGTATTTTTCTAACTGTTGTAATGCAGTTGATTTGTTTGTTTTTGCTACTTCAATTGCACCATGTTGATTTTTAATATCATTTTGAATTATTTTTATTTTTTCAGATATATCAAATATTTGAGTTTTACATGTTTGAATATCCGAATCAATTATTACATTATGATTAATAGCTGTTTCATTTTTTCTGAATAATTCCTGACGTTCTACAACTGTTTCTAATTCAGATTCACGGGTTTGCAAATCACTTTCTAATATTTGAAGTTGAAGTTCATTTCGCTCTGCAATTATTTTTTTAGTTGCAATATTATTTTTAAGTTTGTTATATTGCTCAGTTAATTCAAATACAGGTTTTAATGTTTCTAATTCTAAATTTAATTCATGTATTTGTTGATTTATATTTTCTAATAACAATTTATCTGTATCAATTGTATTTTGTGCTTCGATTGCATTTTGTACAAAAACGTTAGATGTACAGTATTTGCATTCCGGATCATATTCATGTGTTGCAAGGTGATCAATTTTTTCTTGTTTGCCATTTACGATTTCCTTTTGTTGTCTGTATTTTTGTAAAAGTATATTGACTGAATGTTCTTTTGAAGAATATTGTTTTGTTTTTTCATTGATATCTTCAATATCAAATTGTTTTAATTGTTGTTTTAATGTATCTATTTCTGCTAGTAATATTTCTAAATCTTGTTCTGCAGTTTCAATATCCGTTTGAATTGATTCAACATGTTGTATTAAATCATTTTCTTGTTGTTTCAATTCATTAATATCTGGGCCATCATACGTAGTAGGTTGTTTAGTTTCAATTAAAGAAACAATTGCCTCTTGCAAAGTATTACGTTGATCTTGCAATTTATCTTCTTGTTCTTCTAGTTGTGCAATATTATCTTGGTTTGCTGTAATAATTTCATCAGCTTGAACAATTATTTCAGCAAAATCCGTTTTCTTGTAATCTTTTAATCGACCAGCTGTTTCTTTTATTTCATCTGCAGAAAGTTGATAAAGTTGTTCAAATACTGTAATATCTAAAAATTGTGAAAGTAAATCTTTACGTTCTTTTTGTGATTTTTCAATAAAATTATTATTGTCTGCTTGAAGTGAAAATGCAGTTAAAATAAAATCATCATACGTACCTAGGTAACGACGTATATTTTTATTTGTATCACTTCGTTCTTCTCCGTTTAAATTTTCTGAATCAGTATAAAAATCTACATCTACTTTTACGTGTGTTTCTTTCTTTTTATTTTGCGTTCCGCGTCTTTCAATTGTATACACAGTACCATTCATTTCAAAACGAAATACACCTCGGAACCATGTTTTTTTGTTGTTTAAAACTTCATTTGCTTTGCCTGTTTTACTACATTTATCAAAAATGGTATAAGTAATTGCATCAAGCAAACTAGATTTTCCTGAGGTATTTGCAGCAAATAATCCACATACATCTGCTAAGTTTTCAAAGTTTAAAACATTGCCTTCTCCATATGAAAACATGTTATCAAACTCAAAAGAAATAGGATGCCATGTTACATGACGGATTGATTCTACTGCTGGTAATTTTGAATTTATTGTTCGATTGATGTGTCTGATTGCATCAACTTCTTGTGCTGTTGCTTGAGGAAAATGATTGTCAATATAATCAGAAAGAAGTACATTTTGATATTCAACATCTCGAACGTTTCCGATAGCTAACGGTGTTGAAGAATTGCTTTGATTGTTTGCAATAGTTCGTTGAATAGTAATGTCTTGCACATCATATTTTTTACGAATAGTTGCAATAAGTTTTTTCATATCTGCAGCACTCGTTTCATTAAATTTAATACGAATCCTAGGTTTGACAGGCATACGATGTGGGTGTGCTACAATTTGATTTTTATCAATTTCAATTGTTACATATCCATAATCATTATCAATTTGAGCAAACTTCGCACTACATGTTGCAACGTCCCAAACAAGTATTCCATGATCTAATGCTTCTCCATGATTTTGTTGAATAAGTGAACCTGGATATGCAATTGTTCCATATGCATCTAAAAATTGTGCCGGTTTATGAATATCACCTAACAATGTAATGTCATGTCCTGCAAATAAATCTGTTGTTACATGTTCATTTGATATTTGATAACCAATATCAGTTTTAGCAGTATTAACAGCACCATGGTGCAATGCAATTTTATATGTAGCATCAAATTGATCAGCACGTACATAATCTGCAGGTGTCTTATCAACAGCCATATGATTCCAAACACAACCACCTAATTCAAAAAGTCCATTGTCTTTTACAAAATGAATATTTGGATTTTGTATAACATCTAGTACCGGACTTACTGCATCAACACGGTGCATATTGTTAAGATTCATGTCATGGTTACCTAGAATAACAATGGTAGGTATTTTAAAACCATTAAAGAAATCAACTAGCATTTGTACTAGTTCTGGAGACATATCTAATTTGCTATGCACAATATCTCCAGTAACAACTGCTACACTATTTCCAGTGCAATGTGTTTCTATGTAATTAAATAAATTTTCGAATACTTGTCGATATTCTCTATGTCTTTTTAAAGTACGAATATGTACGTCTGAAATGTGAAATATTTTGTCAATCATTTCAATTCCAGTATCAATGCGTTTTATGTCCATATCATTCCCATTCTTAACTCCATCACACGTTCAAATGTTAATAAGTCAGTATTTTCTATAATTTCTGTAATTTTTTCAAATCCTAATTCTGATGCATCTTGATCTTGCAATTCAACAAAGTAAACATTTAAGCCTTCTGCCATGAAACGTTCTGCAATTGTTAGTGCATTTTTCAAAGCATCTGCATCTAAACAAATATAAATGTTTCGTACTCGTTCTTCGATAATTTTCTTTTGCAACGCCGGTTGTATAATTTTTCCAAATAAAGGTATTGCATTGCGTTTAACTGCAATTGCATCAAATGAACCTTCACAAAGTATAATGGGTTGTGACCAATTGATAGTCATTTCAAAACCAATTATGTCTTTTGATATTTTAGGATTTTTATGTTTTTGTTTGTCGGCTTTGTAAAATGCTCGACTTACAAAATAATTTAGTTGTCCGTCGCGATCATAACTTGGAATAATTATCTTGCCAGAATATTCTCCTGTTTCACAATATCCGATTCTGTATTTCAAAATATCAAACACCGTTATACCTCGTTGTGTTAAGTAATGAATTGCATTGCGATAATCAGGTGTTGATTTTTTTATCCAAAGTGGTGCATATTCTGCCGGAAGTTGAATTGTTTGATTTGTTTTTGTTTCTTTAGGATCAACTCTATATTTTGCTGATTCAATTATGCGATTAAGTTGTTCAAAACGCTCTTTAGGTAAATTTAATTGCTTAAATAAAGTTTGAATGCTTTTACCTTTCTTATCACTAATCCAACAGTGCCATGTATAGTTACCATGTTCATCAGGCGTAGACCGTATTTCTAATTTAGGTTTGTAGTGTGATTGAAACGGTGAGAAAAATGAAATATTACCTCCGGAAGTCGGCTTACCTTTACCTAAAACAGATTCTAATAATTGAAGTAACTTTAAATTCTTCATATACTTTATAATAAAGAATTACTGTAAGGAATCCAATGAATATTAATTATTATTATAATATTAATTAGATACATACATTAACATTACTGATCTAATGATTTCATTACATTAACATTACATTCAATCTATTAATTAAATAATTTCATTAATTATCATGAATATATTATTTTTTATTGTAAAATCAAACCAATTTAAAAAAACTTTTTTACTTCACGCGGACTTTCACCGGATTTTACACATTCTGCTAACCATTCTGCAGGTATATCTTTTTTTGCAACATGAGTTATTCCTAGTTTTAATGCAAATTCAGCATATGTAGTTTTGCTTGTTTTTGACAAACGTTGATTAGGATTTTGAAATACCATTCGAATGTCAATACCAGGATTTGATTGTAGCACATGTTTCATTTTAGTACGATCTGCTGTAGTCCATCGTCCTTTTGTTTCAACAAACATTAAATGTCCATTACGTTTAGTAAATACGAAGTCAGGTGTATATTTTGCTTTACGTTCCGGTACTATATAATTTACGGTTTCTGTTTCATATTTCAAATCATATTCAGTAGTTTTTATCCATTCTGCTACTGTATGTTCTAAACCTGATTTATAACCATATTTAAGTGCAGCTGCTCGTTTAGAATTCCCTGCACTATGAAAGTGATTTTTTTTCATAACATTTTTTTTACCAATCAACTAATACCATTTTTCCGTTCCACATCATCATGTTATCGGAACTAAAATCTAAATCTAAATCAAATTCTTCAATTCCAATTTTTTGTATATCTCGCTGTAATGCACGTATAAAATTAACTAATTTAGTATTAGTATTACGAGCACCATCTGCATCTAAAAAATCAAATATTGAAACTTCTCCGCCTTCGCGTCGTGCATAATCTCCGTAACGTTTCATGAATTCATCAATCATTTGTCTGTCAGAATCTAGCAGTATATCTGCATTTGCTACTATAAACATATGTTCACGTTCATTTACGTAATATACAGGAATAAATGTAGTAAATTCAGACCAACGACCTACAATAATTTTAGCTACTTCAAATTCATCTCGTTCTGTAGTAACTTTAAATACTTTATCTTCTCCATCTATTTCATATACACGAGCATTATCTCCGCTTCCTATAAAACGGAATTGTTTATTTCGTATTTTATCCAATAATCGATTAATTTCTTTTTCAGATAATTCTCGTAAAAGTTTCTTTAAACGTATCATGATATATTCTTATCTAAATCTATTCTTATTAAAAAATTCATATCAACATCCGTACGTTTTCTTACAGGCTGTGCTAATTTACCTATTGCTAATAATTGGCCGGCATTATTATACAATCCAACTGTTGTTATGTAAGGAGCAAAGGCACTACTAGTAGCAAATGTTTTAAAAGTTTTGTCATCATCTATTGTTAATGATAAATTTGATGAAATATTAAAATCTCCAGAATCGATTTTTGCTACAACGCCTAATTCATGAATAGTTTTAGTACTACGATATGACGCTGTATATGGTAAATTTAATATGTTATTAAAACGGTAATCAGATGTAGAAATTACAGCTAAGCCTTGTTTTGAAAAAACGTTTCCTACGTGATTAGTTTGCATAAACGAACCGCCCTCTGTTCTATCTGCTAAATAACCAATTTCTGCAGAAGTTAATGACTTATTAAATATACGTATTTCATCTAATTGTCCATTCATATGTGAACTAGATTCCCAACCGCCAATATATAACGGATCTAGATTATCAATTCTTGCCGAAGCTGTAAATGGAGAATTTGTATCAATCAATAAGTTATTAGTAATAGAATTATCTAAATTACCATCTATCCAAATTTCCATTGTACTACCAGATTTTTGACATACTACATGCGTATGATTTAAAGCATCAACTGTAATAGTAGATGTTACATATGATTTAAACGTAGTGCTACCAGCAATAGTAAAAACCAATTGATTAGTTGTATCAACTTCAATTTTAAATGGGTATTGCGGAGTAATTGAACTAGATGCTTTAGCTATAACTAAATCATAATCACTACCAGTATTATTTGCATAAATCCAAAATGAAATTGCATAATCATGATTACGATTATAATATCCCGGCAATTCAGTTTTTATATAACTATTACCATCAAATTGTGCTAATAAACCCACTGATTGTGTCGTCCCGGTTAATGTTTTAACACCTGGTTGATACATTACTCCTGCAGATTGATATTTAATTCTAGTAGTATCAAAATATTCATTAAAACCTTCATACCATTTTACGTCAGAAACTATAGATGCAGTATTAAAAGATGCATCATATAAATTTCCGTAACGATCTGATTTAATATATAAAGGTATTGTTGTAGAATATGAAGCAGTACCATATGAAGAAGATCCATATACACTTCCGGAATAATAACTTGCAGTCATCGTAAATGATGCCGGTTTAATTCCTTCTCCGATACGTATTTGCGGAAATGATAATATTGAAGCTGATTGATATAAATACTTTTTAGTGCGAGTTAAATCAGTTGGACCAAATGTATTTGCTGGCTGTGTTTTGTATTTATAATAAGAATGATTAACAGAAAAATATGTTATAGTTTGTAAAGAGCCATCAATGTTTGTTAAATCATTATATGTTAATGTAGTTCCCAATGCCGGCAATACATTAATATCTGAATATATTGCGTGTAAAGGTAAAGCACTAGAAGTTTCACTTCCAGATATCGCAGTCCAAGACTTATATGTTTGAAATGGAGTAACTTTTACATCAGATGAATCAATCTTTTTAAAGACTGTTGGATATACTCCCGTATACGTATCTTGTTCTTGTATTTTTGATTCTGCCATGATTAGTAAAAACCCGTTATACATATAAATATAACGGGCTCAAATTACTGTTAATTTTTAATAATCTAATTTAACTCTAATCAATGCTTCTCGTTGGAATGATTTCAATAATGGTTTAGAAAGTTTTGCAACTGCTAATAATTCTTGTGAATCATTATATAAACCAACCGTTGTAATATATGTTTTAGGATCTCCAATAAATGTTGATTGTGCTACTTGTCCAACACTTCCTGTAACATATGAAGGATTATTAGAAAAGTTATATTCTGCATTTTTAACACGCACAAAATAATGTGTACTTGTTACTTTTTCTGAATTACGTGCTAAGAAACCATAATTATCACTTGTTGCAGGATTTGTAAAATATGATGAACCTGATATTGAATGGAACAATACAAAATGATTATTTCCTTCTGAACTAGAACCAGTATTAGTTGCAAATCCTAATTGTTGATCTAACATTTTTCCATCTAGTATTAAAGTACCATAATCTGGATATGCTAATCCATAATAAACTGGTGCTGTTGAATTAAATACCCCACTATTAATAGATCCAGAAACTATATTATAAACTTTTCCAGAGTCGCCAATTGTAGCAGATGATATTGAAGAATCATCAATCAATGATATAATATTACTACCAGTTGCAACAGAACCTGTTGCATTAGTAGCTCTAGATGAAATTGATATTAATGGTAATTCCCAATTTCCAGCATCTAATCGCTCTTTTAAACGATTACGTTTGAAATTAACTACATAAATATAATCAGTACTACCGGATCCGGCTGTTGTAAAACGAGTATCAGTTGGAGATAAAAGCAATTGTCGATATTGTGAATAAATTGCTTTACTTGGAGAATCATTAAGTTGTCCTTGAGAGTCAGATCCACTTCCTAATGCATGACCAAATGCTAATGAAAATTGAACAGCAGAACCTGTTGCTGTAGTAGCTTTATGATATACATCAACATAATAACGACGTTGCGATGTAGTTTGCGTTGAAGATGTAAAAAATGTTTCTAAACTTGCTACATTATCAGACCATAATCCTGCAGTAACCGTTTCTATTTGATTAGAAATGACATCATTTACTGTATCAAATTTTGTATATGTTCTACCATTACGAGCTAATATTTGTGTTTGTTGCATTTCTGCAACCATTTGGTTTGCAAGTTGTTGAGCTAATTGTTGTACTTGATCTGTAATAGCAGACGTTGCATTTACAGCTACTCCTACATCACGCGGCGTTGTAGTTTGATTTGTAGCAATTCGTGGAACACCTCCATGGCGTGGTTGAGATTTTAAATTCATATAATTCATTTTTTTAACCTATTATATAGTTGCAGTTGTTGCTTTTTTAACAGTTAATGTAATAGTTACACTACCGCCCGTTTCATTACCGATTACGGTAATAGTTGCAGTTTTGTCTTCAATCATTTGTGTTTTAGCAACAATACGGAATTCAAATCCAGCAACTGCAACACTTTGTGCATCTTCATTATCTCCAATAAATCTAGGCGTAGTTGGAAGAGTTGAATTTTGTAACGCTCTCGTTACTTGAATATCACAAACTGTTGAATCTGATAATATTGCTGTATATCCTAGATTAGCATTTCCTCCTTGGAAATTGCTTGTATTAGGAGCAATAATTGAAGAATCTCCAGGTGCTGCTAATGTAATTGCAGTGTTACCAACAGTTACAACTGGTATATTAGTTGTTTGTTTTGGCAATGTAATTAATTTGTATTTTAATGCTTGAGTTTCATCTGGAATTGCTTCTGTGATAGGCATATTTTCTATAATAGTACCATAATATTCAGTTCCAAGTGGATGATCTGGATTCCATAATGTGTAATCAATTTCATCATCTCCTAAAGCAAACTGTGTAATTTTAAATGCATTGCCACCTTTTGCTAGTAATTCTCGACCTTTTAATGTTAAGATTGCGTCGATCGTAACGCTAGAATTATCTAAGTATCCCATAATGTTTTAACCTTATTTCATATAAATATATGTCGTATAAAATTTATACCAAAACAAAACTTCCTTGTTCTCCATTGTTTTGATATATCAATTGATTCGGATTTGCTGTTCTCCATTCTACTACCGGACCACCATCAATGGTTTGTGTTGATGCAATATTAAATCCTGGAGATGTAAGTTTTGCGCCCGAATAACGATGATTTTCTATACCGGTAGGTAAATAATCTTGAATTTCTTGTAATATATAACCGGATTTAGTTATATATGTTGGAATGTCGACACCTATATTATTTATCGTATTAATTTGATAAAATACTAAATTAATATTATCAACTCCATTTGTAACTATAACACGTTGATTAATAAATTCATTTATCTCATCAGATGTTGCAATTCTAGTTAAAGTACACTTTGTACTTAAAGATCCAACGGCAGTAACTTCATAAAGTCCATTACTAATATATTCATGCGGTCCATCTGCGGTTGTAGTTGAAATATGGCCATCCTTAATTAAAACATATGCACCCGAAAACAAGCTTGTTCCATCAATTGAATTTCCTGCACCATTAACATTTTTTCGTAAAAATGCCCCAACTCCATCTACTCCATTATTATATGTAAAATTAACTAATGGGTCAACAGTAGCTAAATCTATAATAAATTCCGTATACGTTTTTCCAGGAATACGATTTGTTTTAAATTCTGACAATATGCTACTCGTAATTGCAGGACATACCCCTTCACTTCTCCAATAAGGAGTAGATGCAGTAATATAGGTACTTCCAGATTTAATTAAATATTCATATGAATATGTTGTACCATCATATTTTTCAGATTGAGATGCTGTTAAATACATTTGCCATTGATCATCATCTTGTGCTGATATATTTAATATATCTCCATCTACAGAGCCTAAATATTGTAAATAATCTCCACTAGCAGTTGGATGAGTTTCTTCAATTATTGCATAATAAGTAGAATCAAATCGTTTAATTTTAGGAAGTATAATATCTTTACTTCGCTCTAACACATTTGGTTGAATTAATATACCAGTAAGTTTATCAGCACGTGCTGGCAATAATTGTTCCAATTGTTTAAAGAATGATAAATCAAACAAGGTAAATATTTTAATATATGCATTTATATCATTTCTTTCTGCATATTTTTTCCAATATCCTTGTGCTGCTTGTATCAATCTAGGATAATCTTTTGCTTCCGTTTCTCCCGGATCTCCAATATATTGATCTAAATCCGTAAAACCTAGTTGAGCAATGATATCTTCATCAATCATTGTTTGTGGAGAAAAATATACTCCTAATTTTTTACTGTCTAATGGAGCTCGATCAAACTGACTTCGTTCTGCTCTAGTTTTAACATCTAAATTTCCAACTAATTCATTTGATTCAATTCGTATTTTATTATCATCATATGTGCCAGCACCTAATGATATTGCATCATAATAATATGTTTCTTCAATTGAATCATATGGTGTATTTACGGACCAGCCCGTAAATGAAGCAGATATACTTGATGAAACCGGTTGAACTCCAGGCAAACTACCCGTTAATGAATGATCTATTTTTTGCGTAAGCGGTAATCTAAATAACAATTCATCATATGCATCTACATTACCATTATAAGCTGCCGGCGCTTTAACATGATTATCAAATGCAGAATCTTGCAAACTAGAAGACCATAATCGTAATTCTTGAAGTTGACCAACAAATCTGCTACCGCCAGTTGCACCTCCCAATGTAATAGTTCCAGGTGAAGAAAAAGAAGCAGTTGCAGATGCAGAAACTGCAGCAACAATTTTACCATATTTAGATTTTTTAGTAATTAAATCTAAATTAGTTCCATTTGTTCTTAGTACTGTTGTAAGCCATTCATCATTGTATATTTCAATTGCAGCGGAACTAGTACCATTAATTTGCATAGTACCTTTATTACCGCTAGTAAAATCGATTGTTACTGCGTTTGAACCTATTGTAAACAAGTTCATTGTATTAGGTATAAATGGATTTGCTACAATATCATCTGTTCGGAAACGCAGTTCAACTGCATTAATAGGTGTATTATAATTTACTGTAACTGTACCTGCAGCACTGCCGCTTAAATCTAATGCATAATCAAAATTTAATTTTTCATATACAGGAGCTCTTTCTAATCTAGGGCCTCCATATTCATTGATTGATATCATTGATTGAGGAATACCATAACATGATAATAATGCTTGAACACTACGTTTTGTACCTTTAGATTTTAAAAGAAGTGGTAAATTATTAACAATACGCCTCCATATTGCATATGTTCTATCTTTTGCCGAAAGCGATGTTCCATTAACAGAATTAGACCCAGTAGTAGGGATTCCTGATTCATCTGTCCCTAATACATATGACCATAATTCTTGTTGTTGATTGCCATCAATTAAATTCCATCCAAATTGTTTAGCAACTGAATATAACAACTCATTAGGCATACCAAGTTTAGGATTTTCTTCTCTTGTTAATGTTTGAGACATATGATTAATATATGTATATAAAATATCATAATGATGTCCTAACATGTTAGCAAATGTAATAATCGATGCATTTGATTCGTTAGTTCGTATAAATTCTGGAATCGTATATGCTAAAGATTTTACATTTAATGAATCATATAAAGATGCAGAATCAAAAACATTGTTATACCAAGTTGTAAATTGACTACTAGTTATTGAATATAAAGTATATGGTATTGTTAAATTAGATTTAGGGACTGGTTGAATATAACTACCTGTTACGGTATTTATATTAGATGTAACTGCTGGGATTTCATATGTAGTTATTTTCGAAGAAGATTCATAATATAAATATTTTTCAAATTCATCAAATCCGCTAATTAAATTAGTTTTTTGTTGCTCAAAATCAATCTGATTAGTTGTTGCAACTGATCCAGATACTTGAGATATAACAAGACTTTGAGATGTATAATATTCAATTAATTCTAATTTATATTTAAAATTTTCTAAACGTTCTGTGGCTGAACTATAAAAAATAAAATTATTAAAATCAGAATAATCAATATTTAATTTAACACCTGATAAACTACCAGAAAAATATGCATCAACAATTTGTTGAGATGTTTGTGTTGATGATCCTAGCAAATCCGTCCATGTTTTAAATCCAGTTTCAGAAGAAATATTAGTTATAGATGTTGCTTGCCAATTTGGATTTGCTAAACGATTAAATTGTCGTTCTGGAGTTGAAGTTGAAATTGAAACGCGATCAATAAATGTATCTTTTTGTTCTTCAACTATCCAACATTTGAAATTTATATCAATATTTGCAGACAGTGGTTCATCTAATTTGACGTATAAATATTCTCCAATTACAACGCTGTTAACAAATAAAACACAATTGTTTCTACTAAAATTTAGTAAATAATTTTTATAATACGTATCGTTTGTTTGTTTAACGTTTTGTGCATATGATGTAATTTGCGTTAAAAATTGTGGATTATCTGCATCAATTGCACGTAATCTTATTTCTGTGCGATCTGAAGAAATTTCGTCAATTCTTAAATGTTGTAATTCATAACTACCAATTAAATTTTTAAAGAAATTAACAGCAATTCTAAATGTTCCAGCTGTTAATTTTAAATTATCAAATTCTTTATAAATATCAATTGCTATAGGCTGTACCGGAAATTTAATTAATTCATTAGTTTGTTTATTGCGATATTCCGGAATTTTAGTTTGTAATTGTACACGATGATTGCCAGTAATCCAAGTATCTCCAGCATATACATGTAATTCAACACGTTGATCATCTGTTTGTTTGTTTATTTCAGTATTAAAATAAATTACATCATCATCGAAACTAACAAATTCAGTTTTACTTCTAGAAAGTCGTTCTGCAGATAATGAACCAGACGCTGTTTGTATTTGATTGATATTTTTATATTGCGTTAACATTTATATTTCTTCATTCCATTCATTTACATTCTTACTAGCATCTGTTATTGACCAATATGATTGTATAGCACTAATAGTATGATCTGATTGTGCAGCTTTAGCTCCTATACTAAAATAATCTCCAATATTAAATTCTGAATTCAATATTGTTATGTCAATAGTTAAGTTTTGTCGTTCATTATCGCCAGCATCTAATTTTTTTATATAACCATAACCATCATTATTTTCATTGTTAGGTAGTTGATTTAATAATGTTTTATAATTAGTTACATTTGCAAACGTTTTAAATTCTCGATTTAATCCCGTTGTTGGCGAATTTTTAATTATACTAAAATATGCAACTCCAAATAATTCTTCACCTTGATAAACATGTTGTATGTTAAATCTAAAACGAAGATCTTTTCCTGAATTTTTAATTTCTTTAGTTATTTGATATGTATTTACAGCTTTTTGCGAAACTCCATCTTCAACAAAATCCATTAAAATTCCAGAATATGCAGTACCAATTATTATTTCTCGATTTTCAGTAGGACGATATCTAGCATAAATAATATCTTGTTCTTGTTCTTCAACTAATGTATCTAATTCCGGTAATGTTAAATCGACTTCAACATCTGGAGAATCGATAACGCGCGTTGTTGCCGGAAATTTAAAATATTGAAATCTAGTATCTAAAACTTTTAAAACTGAATTTAGATTGATTTTAGTTGCAACTGGTTCAATAATAAGCAATGGATTTGTTCCGGAATTCGTTTCTATAGAAATATTTCCTGCATCATCGCGAGGTATAATGTTTATATCATTTGAAGTTACGGTTAGTTTACCTTGATACTTCAAAGCCTGTTGTATCTTAATTGGATCTAATAATCGTTCTACATTTATTCTCGATAACGCCATTATCTAACTACTTTAAAATATACATCGTCGTCTATATACTGTTCCGTAAATCCATCTTTAATTTTGAATTGTAAACGATAATATCGTTCTGGCATAAAACCATTCATATCAATGTAGATGAAATTACTAGTATTATCACAACTTACTTTAGTATAAATATCATCGTACGGAATTATGGTCTCATCTGTAGCAGCATCAAGTACTGTATAATATGTAGTAGCCGGTAATCGTTTTACAGTTTGCGTTGGAAATAAATTTGTAGGTGATTTTTGTGGATATTTATCACGCGTATATATTCGCATTTTAATAATTTCTGTATCTTTATATTCAGGTTTTAATTTAGTATATACTGTGTAAGATTCTAAATTTGTAGCAGATAGTGAAGATGAATATGCAGTATCATCCCATTGCATAATTAGTTTAGGAATATATATAGTATGAGTTTCTTTACTAAAAAATTGTATATATCCGGTGATTGTAGAATCTAATTCATCTGCATCTGAAAATTTTAGAATAAAACCGTTATTATCAATCGATTGACTGTTACTTCCACTGATCCATTTTAATATCGAGTCAGATACGTTTAATATTAAATCAGTTGTTTGATATGAAAAATCATATGAACTAGAAAATGATGTACTTCCTGTACTATACAACCAACTTCCGCCGGCACCTGATCCTGAAACACGTATTCCAGATGAACCTCCTAATTCTATTAATTGCGAACTAGAAATCCAAAGCGATCCGGACTGCGAATCTAGTGACCACGATGTTAATGGTTTTGCCCACTGTACGCCGTCAGATATTATAGGATTTGATGATAAATAACCCGTACCATTAATCCACGGCTGTGCAACTAGTTTAGATTCTAAAGTAAATTGCGCCGGAAGATTTTTTGCAAAACATGTATATAATTGTAATGTAAATTTACATGAATTTACATTTATACCATATCTTGAAACAACATCAGTAATTTCAGATGTATCAAATTTAATTAATACTCGCGATTTTTGTAACGTTTCTCCATCTGTGCCTAAACGTTTTCCAATTTCTAAAATTTCATCTAAACCAGTATTTGTAGTTTCTACACTTTCAAAAACAGTAGCATCAGCTTCAGGATAAAATATTCTAAACATACTATACTTTTAGTATAAATATACGCGGATTAATAACTTACTACTCGTCCGCGTATGTCTTGATTAGGAAAACGCAATTCAAATATGCTAGGATCTAATGAAGGATAAACTACTCCGTTACGAGTTGCAGTTTGTAAATCATATATATTTCCAGAATAACCAAAATCAGTATCATATAAATTTAACAATTTAACTCCTACAACACTTTGTACACCTTTAATATTAGCTAATGTTGTAGTAATATCTGATTTAATTATTGGTTGATTTATTTGCCATCTAGCAATATCAAAAAACGTTTGTATTTCATTAACACATTTCAATAAAATTTCATTGCTATTATAATTAGGAAGCACTGAAATTTCAAAATCTATACCTATATTAATAATAAATGCATCTTTAATATTAATAGCATCCGTTAAAATGCGATAATATCCTAAATACGTTTTTAAATTTTCTTTTATTGCTTGATTAAGTTGAGTTAATTGTTTAGATTCGTTATATCCTAATACATACATGTTCATTGCCAATGGATTCGCAATACGATTTTGTTCATATGATTCCTGAGAAATTTGATCATCTGGCACGATATATGCTTTTGCAATACTACCAAAACGAGCAGGCATCGAATATGCTCGTATAATATAATCTTCTCTAGTTACTAATCTGTTTTGCGTTGCAAATGATGCTAATGCATTATTTTTTATATCAAGTGTAGTATCACTAGACTTACCACCAGAAGCAGGTATTGGATTGTTAACTGCTACTGTGTTTTTTACAAAATTTAATAATCCTGTGTTTACTGCCGAATTAATGTCATTATGATAATCAATGCTACTAATAGTTGTAAGTACATTGGCTACTACATTATCTGCAAGTCCATTTGCAATTGCATATGTTACGGTTAATGTTGTATTAGCAGGAGCTTGTCCATATGTTCTAGTATAAAGAAAATTAGATGGATCTATATCAACATCAACAGATCTACGTATATTTACTAAACCATTCCCAACATTGTCAGGGTTTGGTAATACTTCTTCGTCATTATTATCTGATATGCCAGAACCAAATTGTAATTCTAATTTATTATCTGCACGTAATTTTGTAATAAAACGTTTAGCTGTTTTACGTAGTTTTAATAAATCTGGTGCAGATGAACGATATGCAGATAATTCTGGATCATTTTCTACTAAATTTGGTACTGATTCGAATATTGTATCTTGTGCTAAATATGGAACTTCATACCAATTATCACCATCCGATTCTTCTACAGAAACAATTTCTACAATGTTAGTATCATTTAAAACTATTTTATCATATGGAACAGGTGTTGCAAATGTAAATGATTGTGTACGCAATTCTCCGGATATTGCTTTTATTTTTTTCTTAAGAAGATAATAAGTTGGTAATTTTGTAGCAGAATCAACTTCATATATCGTTACTTCGGTTGGATCAAACGAAGATGAAAACATAAAGTTAATTGAATCTAAAGTTCTAAATGATGCTTGTCCATTTGTTTGTTTTACAACCATACCAGGTTTAATTGTTAATGCATAATTAAAATCAGGACGTACATTAACACCAGTGCCAATTGCTGGCACTAAATGATAAACATCTAATTCTACAGTAGCAGGAACAATATTATTTGGTTTATATCCTAAAGATCTAGCAATATCGTATATATTTTCTCGTTCAGATGCATATTGTAAAAATGATTCTTTTAAATTAGTATCCGCATGAAAACTAAGAACATCTCCAACATACGCTGCCATTTCAATGAATAAACTACCTGGAGACGCCGTATCAAAATCAGTATAAGTATTAGGAAAATATTGTTTTGCAAAATCTATTAAATTAGCTTTAAATTGACTAAAATCTTTAGATAGATATGATATGTCTTTTTTTGTTTCCATAGCGTTTAAGGATTAGTTGTTATGTTTCCATTGTTAACATTAATTCCGATAGTTTGAGTAGTACCGGTTACATCATCTATAGAAAATACTATTTCAATTTCTATTTCATTTTCTAAATCCGGATTATCTTCGTTAGTAGTTATAATGATATCTAATATATTAATATACGGTAACCAGTATTGAATTGGAGCTGTTATTAAAATTCGTATTTGATCTTTTAAAATATTCAAATTTGGTTGAAATAATATTGTCAACAAATCACATCCGAATGTTGGCAATCCAAAACGTTCACCAACTCTAGTTAAAAGCAAATTTTTTAAATTTTGTAAAGCTTGTTCTCTGTCAGTTGTAATAGACAAAAATAGTTGATCTTGTGTAAAATCTACACCTACTCCTAATGGAGTATTATCAACACCTGTTTGTGTAAAATTATTATCTACTAATACATATGGCATTTTTATCTACCTTTCTTTTTATCTATTGCTTTCATTAAAGCAGAATAATCACGAGTCATTGCTTTTGCAATAACTGGATCTACTTCAAACGTTTTTCCAGTTTCTGGATCATTCATTACTTGTGGTGCAGCGGGCTGTTGTCCTTTTCGCAACATTCCAAATCCTGCAGCATCTGCAGATGTAAATGATAAATCTTGATAGTTTTCATTCATCATTTCAGAAAAACTAGAAATCGATGGTGATGCTTCTTTAAGTGATGTTGTTTCATTTAAAATATCAGCAAATCCAGTTCTTTGAAATTGTACTTTGTTTTTAACTGGCGGTTCTGTTATTGGTTTAGAAACAGTACGTTGTTTTCCAATATTCGATGTAGACTTCATTTCTGTAATAGTAGATTGTAACCCTTCGCGAAGAATTTCAGTTAATTCTTCTTTAATAACATCACGTACGGCTATTTTTAGTGCTTTTATTAATGTTTTTGAATCCATATGATAACTTTATTAATAAATATAAAAGAATGTAAAATTGATTAAATATCTATACCATTACCCCAACCTAAATTAGTTTTAGGGCCATAAATTTTTTGATTAATAGTATCTATATAATAATCATCAATATCTCCAGTATCAATAGATGGTGCTATATTACCATTTAAAATTTTACTAGGAGCTTCTTTAAGATTTTGTAATATATTGAGTTGTTGTTCTAACAAATTATCAATAATATCGATTCTATTTTGTATATCGTCATCAGAAACATTTAATTCTGTATAAAAACGTGTAGGTGCAATTGCATCATAATTTATATTTCTATTAAGTTCATCTAACTCATTAGAAATATCTATAGTAACTACAAATGTTTCAGTATTACAAATTGATGTTAATTTATCTAATCCTACTGCTAATGTTTTATTAATCATATCTAAACGAATATTAATAGTAGATATTAATCCTTGCAAAGAATTAGTAGATGACTTTGCATTAGTTCCTAAATTATCAAAAGTATTTATTAATTCAGTTACAGGCCCCATTGAAACTCCAGGAACAGCTGGAATCGCTAATTGTATAGATTTTAATGTAGTTGCAACGGTTGAAATTGTAGTTATAACAGGTGTAATGTTATTAATTGAGTTAAGGCCTTGTTTAATTGAAGTAATTGAATCGTATATTTTTTGTAATTCTTGTTTTAGTTGTTTTATTTGCGGATCTGAACATTTTACTTTGGAATTAAGCTGCATAATTTGATCTGTAAATTTAGATGCATTTTTTGAAAGTTGTTCAGATTGTTTCATTAACAACGGAATTATTCGTTGAATCAAATTTGACGGTATTGTTGCTCCTATTGCCATTATGCTTTGTATTTATCAACCATTACGTTGTAATTTTTAATTCGTTTTAACAATAAAGATGCATCTGCTAAACCTTGATAAATAGGTGTTGAAATTTTACCACCAGCGTCAACAAATCCTATATTACACACATCGATTAATTTTTGTAAAAGTTCGACAACTGCTTCAGTATGTAATAACGGTTCTTTATTTTTCGAAGAACCTAAATAAATTTTAGGAGAATTAATTTCAATACCTGTTTGTGAATCTAGTATAATATGATCTGATTTTGATTTTAATGTAATACGATCTGCTGTACCAATTAATTGTGATTTTGAATACTCTGAAGGTGATATTGCTTGATATAATTCATTATTCAACGTAAAATTAGGAAGTTGTTGTGTAGATGTTAAATAAATAGATGCCGGATCGGTTTGTATGTCTTCAACATCGAATGATTTATCTGTTTTTGGTTTTTGTCCGTTTGAAATTATAATGATCGGATCACCTACGATATCACCTTTCCAATTTGGACGTAACATATTTCCAGAATAGTTTGCAGTGCTACCTAAACGTATTGTATTGCCCCAACGCCCTTGATAAATCATATCACCTTGATACGGTTGTAAAGATGATACTGATTTTAAAAATTCAGATTTAGGTAAAATATTTTCTATGTCATTTGTTGTTATAGCATCTCGATATGATATTCCTGGAACTATATTAGTATTGATATCTGATTGTATAGAGTATGGTTGAAAATAATACCATTGAATCCCGGTGTTTGTTAAAGTTGTTTCTTGATTATATGCTCTAAATATCAAAACATGTTCTCCTAGTAATGGAATTTGAACATTGTTTATATTAAAAGGTCGAGCTGTACGTATATCTCGTTTTCTAGTAAATCGATTAACAGTTTGAACTTGTATAGAAAACAATTGACTTGAATTACCATTTCTAGTGTCATTTGGTTCAATGTATTCTAATGTTCCATTGATTCCAATAACTTCTGCTAATTCAAATTTAACTAGACCATCATTCATGAATCAGTACCTTCTTGCATTTTATTTCTTGCATCTTGTATTCGTCGTTCAATGTGTTGTTGTTTAGAATCCATGGACCGTAAATCTTCAATTTCATCATTTAATTCTGTTTCTAATGTTGATTCTGCTATTTTAAGTAATTGCTGTTTTTCTTCATCCGATAATAACGAATCTGCGCCAGCAATTGTTTGCTTAGTAGAAATATATCGCTGAACGATAGCAGTTAATTTTACAAGATGATCATCATTTTTAACGGCAACGTCTAAGTATTCTTTAATCAATGGAACTATGATTGTTGCATCTGATGCATTTCGTATCAAAGGTTGTAATTGGGCAATGAGTTGAGTAATTTGTCGATCTTTCTTTTTGCTGTTATGATAGACATCAGACATTAAATCTGCAAATGTAGTACCCTTAAATAGTTCTTCGTTTTTATCCATTTTATAACATTTATATAAAAATAAATATTAAAACGGCAATTTTATGAAATCTGATTGTTCGTATTGTTTAAATTTAGTTTCGTAAAGATGTTTCAATGTTTTAATAACCCGGGTGATATTAGTAGTTTCTAATCCCGTACGTTCGCGTATAAAGATATATAATGCTTTTTTATTAAAATCTTCGATATTTTCTCGAGTTTCAAAAATATGAAGTATTGAATCGGCAACATGTATATCTACTGAAGTATTAAATATTGAATTCAAATTTTCATAACAATATTCAATATATGCATCCATAAAATAACGCAATGTTTCTTGCATTTCATCATTATGAATTTCAGCCATAATGTTGCGTTGTTCATCAACATTAATGGTTTCGGTATCTTGTTTTAATTTAGCATAACCTTTTTGATTTTCAGCAATAAGATAATTAAAAGAAGTACGCGTATAATACGAATATGCTTTTCCTGCTTCAGGATTAAATTTATCTAATCGAGCTGTTAAAAATGTAACTAAATCAGTTTGCAAATCATGAAATGATGAATCAATATAATCAGGCTTCATTTTATTAATTAGATTTTCTGCTAATTTCATGAAAGCTGGATAAATGAAACGACGATATATTTTTTCACGTGTTACACTGCTATCTGATTTATTATAACCTACAATTGCTAGTTCGGTTATTTTAGTGAAGTAATTATTACTTTTCTTCTTCGCTCTCTTCGCCATCAAATTCCTTTTTAAGATTATCAATTACTTCTTTCAATAAAGAAAACGTTGTTCCTGCTTCATCATCTTTTTCAAAAGCACCAATTCGGTCAAGTTCTTTCATTTTAGCATACGCTTCTAAAATTTTAGAATACATATACATATTAGATGCTTCTATAGATTCATGATAATCATCACTATCTGCTAATAATCCAGCTAAAACATAAGCTCGGAATCCAAAGTATCCTGCAGCAAATACAAGTACAATGTTTGAAATTATTAATGGAATCATTGGAACGCCTTAAATATATCATTTAATGATTGTTCAACTTGTGGATTATTTTCTGCTAAGTTTTTCAATCCATTACTTTTTTGTGTTTTGCTTTTTTCTGCAACCGGAGCTGGAGATACATTTTTTCCATTTCTCCAACGCTCATACTCAATTTGAGCTGCCATATGATCTGCATGATGCAAAACAATTGGAAGATTTGTTTTTAATTTAGCTTGTGCTGAACGGGCAACATAATACGGTTTATTTGCATCATCATACATTCCATCATGAATCTTGATTGCTTGATATTCATTCCAAGACATTTTAACATCATACTCTTGTAGCAACCAAATTGATAAATCTGGAACCATTGTAAATGGAATGTTTTCATTGTGCTTGTACATCTTATTTTGATTCTTGCGATGCCAATCCGATGTTTCAACTTGGTAAACTTCATTGCCTTCACCTGGAAATCCTACTTTACCTAAATCATGATGCATTGCTGCAAATAACAATTCTTCTTCAGTATATCCAGACATATCAGCACCCATTACAGTCCATGTAGTATGCAAAGTTAACGCACAATCCATTACACGAAGTACGTGATCTACATAACCTCCGGCAAATGCATTATGAAAATGTGCAATAGAAGACGCTGGCATAAATACCATACGATCTTCGAATGCATCATACATTCGATTCAATGCATCTTTACGGGTAGGGAAGAACTGATCAACTAAATTGCGATATCTTTCCCAATTTGATTTTATTTTTTCTGCTTCTAACATAACTTATTATAACGATTTATTTTCGTAATTCCAAAGTTTGTCCATTGACTAACTTGGATGTACATGTACTACACGTAACTGCTGTAACTTTTTCATCAACTCGTTGGCAAATGTTTTCGCAATATTTACATTGCATTTTTTTAAAACCTTTCGGAGCTGGAGAACTTTTTATGGATTTTCTCATTCTCTATCTACGTAATATTTTGCGGAATCTAATTTTTTAATTGCTGTTGCTAAATTGTTAAGAGCAGATGCTTTGTCAATTTTTCCTTCTTGCAACATTTTTCCTGTGTTTCTGATAATTTCTCGAGCATCTTCAATGTCATCGGTAACTTTTGCTTTGTAACGGTACTGTGCCATAACTTTTCCTTTTTATTATTTAATATAAATATTATTACGCGTAAATCAAAGATTTTTTTTACTTGATATTTATTACATATAAAAAGGATACAATAATACATGAAAAATATTTTAGCAGAAAACATGTTAAGATTTGGTACTAAAAATTTATCTGAACAGACAAAATTAATTTTAACAGAAGACATATCAGAATTTAATAATGTAACAAACGCAATACAAACATCATTAGATAATTTTAATACTTCAGCAGAAACTGCATATGGAAAAGGAAATGTATGGGTATTAAAACAAACATCAAAACATTTTCCGCGGACAGACTATCAAACATTTTATTGGATAATTTATATAACTAACCCAAAAACTGGTAGTACTGCAAGCCATAGTCATGTAGGACATTCGACCCCGAACACATTTGGTAAATTTTGGATCTTAAGACCAGGCCATGAAGATGCGAAAGAAAGACTGATTTATAAAAAAATATTTCAAATGAATAAATCAACTACTGGACATGCTGACGCAACGCAGTTATTTGACGTATGTGAATATGATGCTAATAGTGGAAAAGCTCCAACATGGGCAGATACTAATGCAGCATTAAGTAATCTAGCTACCGGTTTCGATACATTAGCAAAAGACGCACTCGATTATACGACTGATAAACATGGCAATAAACTTAAACCATGGGATAAAACACCGATGCTTAACACTAGCAAAGCATTGACTGAGTTTGGTCCAAATCTTGTTCAAAATATTAAAGAAGTATTTAATTCACTAAAACTAGCTCCAACTACTCTAGAAGGTAAAAAATCATGGAAAGGAATGAAAACAGTATAAATAAAAAAAAGAACAACATGAAAAATATTTTAGCAGAAAACATGATTCGATTCGGAACCAAAAATTTATCCGAACAGACAAAATTAATTTTAACAGAAGACATATCAGAATTTAAGAATGTAACAAACGCAATACAGCCGTTGTTGGATACTTTTAATAAAGAGTGTCCATGGACACTTACAGTTACCCCAACTATCGATTCATGGAATGATACTCAAGGAAATGCTCAAACAATGTTCTATTGGGAGATTGATTTTAATAATACTGCAGTCGGAAAAACACCGGTGAATTTTTGCAAATTATCAGTTATTAGGAATGGAATTGAAAAAGATATGGGAAATGCAGTTATAAATAAACGTTTTGAAATTAATTCAAAAGGAATTGATGGGAAATATGATCAAACGGTATGTAGATATATGGCTAATTCTAATGAAGCACCAAAATGGAATGATACTATTACATCTAAAGCAATTGAAAATATGACAATTAGTTTTCGAACTTCAGCCGGTGATTCAAAACGTGGAGTTGATCAAGATCAATTGAGAAAATCAGCCGATGCAGTAGCAAATAATGGAGCTACATTAATTTTAGGTTTAAAAGAAGTATTTAATTCAGTTAAAATTTCCCCAACTATAGAACCGTTTAAATCAAAATGGAAAGGAATGAAAACAGTATAAAAAATATTTTATAGTAAAATAGGGAGCATAACGCTCCCTTTTATTATGTTTTATTATTCTAAAATTTCATATCTAACTAATGTAGTTGTATCATCTAACGGATTATAAAAATATACCATTGGATGAAATGAATTATTCAAAGAAAATTTAAAAGTCTTTGTAATTATGGGCAGATAATGACCATTTACCCATTCATAATGATTAAAATCAAATGTTATAGAATTTCCAACATGTTTACGATTTAGCATATTTTCTTGTGAGCCAAAGAAATCATTTTCATCATATGTTATTATGTAACCTAAATATTCATTGTCAGGATCATAATTTACAACAACAGTTTGTTTGTAATCTTTTTGAATGGTATTGAAACTGTTTGAAATTACATCATTGAATTTTTTTAAGCCTCGAGCTTGGTATGATGTATAGCTTATGATGTTGAATTGTTGGATGGTTTGTGCAAATCCGGTGATATTAATTGCTAATACAATTATTAAAAATAAACGTTTCATTTTCTTATTATTTAATTGGTTAATTATATTAGTATTATATGAAAAATAACTCATATTTCAAAATCATAGTATTTTTTTTTACTTAATATTTATGATTATAAAAAGGTAAATATATATGAACAATATGTCAAATTTTGAAAAAATTTTAGCAGAAAATATGTTACGGTTTGGACCAAAAAATTTAACCGTAGAAAATCAATTCAATTTGCATCGATTAGTAGAAGCAAAAAAGACAATTCCGGAATTAGTAACAGAAGCTAACGAAAAATGGAAATCAATAGCTAGTTCGTATCCTATTTGGAATCCAATGATGGAATGGTTTACTAAACATCCAAATTTGAAAAATACTAGGCTTTCTTTAGAAATATTAACTGGTAATGTAAAATCTGTTGAAAATATAGAATCTTTAAAAACTGCAAGAAAAGCTGAACTAGATAAATTAGGCGAATTTTTAAAAACTATTACCGTAGATGATCCTAAAAAAACATTGTTGCAAAACATTTATAATTTTGTTAATTCAATGTTAACAGCTGGTATAACAACGGCCGCAGAAAACACCTTCGAAGGTGTTCCAATGGATACAGATTCATATAATGCAATAGATTTAAAAAAGTTAACTACAGTATACAATGATATTAAAACGTATTTTAAAACTTCTGGAAAAGGATCTTTTGAATTAACAGAACAAGAACTATCTCGTTTATTAAATAATTTAACTGCAAAGGTTCAAGAATATATTGCAGATAAAGCATGGTTTAAAAATAAATCATTTGAAAAAGCTGTTAAACAAGCTGATTATCTTCATATAAAGGAAGGTAAACAAACAATTACATCTTCAGAATTTAAAAAAGAAAAAGAAGGTACTCCGAATCAAGTATATATAGAAAGATTAATACAATATCCTGCACCCGATGCTCCAAATCGAACAAATTTGGCTTCGAATTTTATGCGAGATGACATATCCGGGCCATCCCAGATTGCAGTAAAAACAATTACAAATCAATTGCAATCAATTAAAGATGAAATTACAGCATTAAAAAAAGAACCAGGAAAATCAAGTGTCAAAATAGCATACATACAAATTGGAGCATATGCACAAACCAGTACCGTTAGAACCAAATTTGGAGATAAATCAGGTCAATTCCGACGTAGTAATAACATAGCTTTAGCAAAAAAACGAGGTGATGATATTATTGAATTTGGTGAAACTAAAGTTAAAGAAATATTTAATACCGAATTAATATCAAAAACTAATCCTATTACAAACCCAAATGTAGGGCCAGAATGGGAATCTGTCGGCGGGACGTTTGCTGATGGTTCGCCGGTTACTATTGAAAATTATGGAATAATGTTCCAAGCTGCATATAAAAAAGACCCCACGTTAACCCCAAGAAAATTTTACATTCAAAGATTTAATAAAAATAATGAAAGACAAGGTTCAATTGAAATGGAATATCAAAAAGTTTTTGGGCCGATGCGAATGTCGATGTTAATAATTAAAATTGGTTTAGTTTACAACGAAATTTCACAAAGTCCAGGAGAAGAATTTGATTTCGTTTCAGCATACTCAAATAATTTTTCAGCTACTATAGGATGGTATAAATTTAAAATTAAAATTAATATGCCTAGATGGAAAATTTTTAAAAAGGCACCCCCACGTAAAGTTTTTACACCTAATTGGTCTGGTCCGAATGAATGTCCGATTTTTTCATAAAAAAATAATTAATAAAAAAAAGGGGGTTAATGCCCCCTTTTCTTACAAAAAATAAGAATTATTAATCTACAACCATTATAGCAATTAATTTATAATCATTACCATCAAAATGTGTTGTAATACCTAAACCAATTTTAGTTACATCGACTTTAGACATATTTTTTTTATGACCTGCAGAATTAATCCAATTGGTTACTATTTCTTCTGGTATCGTTTTAAAAAGTTGGCCGTCTAATGCCCAAATCCATGAATTAACTGCATGAGTATAATAAATATTTTCAGCTTCAATTCCATTCTTTTGTATATCAGAGTGTTTAATTTCAAAATTCATACAATTATATGAAACATTTTTAGCATATATATTTAATATAGAATCAGTTTGTAATTGATTTAGATTATTTTTAATTCGAAATTTATTTATTTCTTTGATTGTTTCAAAAGACAAACTATCAAAATCGATATTATTATAAATTTTGATAGATGAATTTATTAACATTTTCATTTGCATATCTTCATCAACTACTTGAGAAAATATTGAAAATGATGTTATTATCGATGTGATTAAAAATAAACGTTTCATTTTTTTATTATTTAATTGTAACATAATCACTCACTTTTCCTCTGCATAAATCAACTGGTTCATCATTGATAAAAATATCCCAACACCACCAATAAATAAACTTAGGTTGTTTCTTATGCATTGGATTTTTTCTCATATCTAAAACTAAATAACAATCAATCATTTGACCTTCATGATGAGCATACATGGCATCTCTTTTTTCGGTAACGGTAATAGTATAAATGCTATCTTTAAATGCAATCTTTTTGATAGGCAAAGTATCATAAGGCAAATTATTTTTAATTCTAAAAACCTTTTTTGCTTTTTTATCTATAACTAAACGAAGATCGATTGGATCATATATTTGCTGATATGGAAGTAAATTTGTATTCTTAATCATGTTGTGGACTGAATCTTTGCCATATACAGAAAACATACTTACTTGAGACAATGTAACTTCAATTACATTTTGTGCGTTGCCGATAACGCTGATTGCTAATAATGCAATACCTAATACTAACTTTTTCATTCTCTTATTATTTAATTGGTTAATTATATTAGTATTATATGAAAATTACATCAATAATCCAAATCATTAGTATTTTTTTTTACTTAATATTTATACATATAAAAGGTAACGTATGATTAAATTAAAATCTTTATTGTTAGAACAAGATGAAAACTATTGGAATAATGTAAAAGAAACAATAAATAGTAAAGATGGATCATCATATAAACAAGTAACTAAAGAGTATCCGTCTGTACCATTGTTAGATCCAAAAACAGGTAAACAATTTGCATATGCTGGCGATGCTGTAGCTGGAAAACTAGAATGGGAACCGTTATATATCGGAGCTTGGTTGAATATAAGTTACGCTCCAAAAGGTAATAAAGGAAAAACATTTAATGAATCTAATTTTTTTATGTATAATTTAGCATTTTTTCTTGCTACCAAGCCTGGAATTACTTATTCAACAATGAATTCAGCTCGAGGTGTTGAAATATTTTACATAAACTGTCGACGATTGGGTACTGGAAAATTTGAAGCAAATATGAAATTAAAAACATATAAACCTAATGCATTATTATATTTAATTTCAAATAAAGATGATACTAATAAAGATACATATATACAAGGAAATGATCTTATAACGCCAAATGGGTTCTTATCAAATCCTAGTGGTTATGCGGCTTCATTAGTTTCAACAATTAATACTGAAATTGCAAAGGCTGGGTTTCCGCAATTACCAAATGCATTCCAACAAGGTTTAGTAACGGTTTAATAAAAAGATATAAAAATGAAAAATATTTTAGCAGAAAATATGATTCGATTTGGAACTAAAAATTTATCTGAATCAGCAAAATTGATATTGCAAGAACAAAATGATGAATATTGGGCAAATGTTCCACTTTGGGATCCAAAAAGTAAAACAAAACGTAAATATATAGATTATCCTGTTCAACAATTAAAAGATCCAGAAACGGGATTAACATTAGCATTAAATGATTCTACAGGGCAAAAAAGTAATATGTTATCTATTAGTGCTAGATTACATTTGAATTATAATGAATCTGTAGATTATGCAATTGATGCTAGTAAATTACTAACTTCTAAATTTAGTTATTATGCAGAATTTTATTTGCAATCAGATGCAGCTACAACGCCGGCTTTAATATCATCTGTAAATGGCGGGTTACTAAAATCTGGTAAATTTTTCTCATATCCAATGACATACGTAAAAGATTGGATAGCAACAACTAAATCTGAGCCAGTATATCCTGCTAAAGATTCAAATGATACAACATATCTAGGTAAACGATCGAACGATATATATAATAGACTTGGTAATTTTATAAAATATAGATTACTTCCAGATTATACTAAATATACAACATTAAATGATATTGTAACAAAAATGAATACAGAATTAGCTGCTGCAGGTTATCAAGAATTTACAAAACTATCAAACGAATCACCTAAATAAAAGATATAAAAATGAAAAATATTTTAGCAGAAAACATGATTCGATTCGGAACCAAAAATTTGTCTAAATCAGTAAAATTGATATTGCAAGAACAAGATAATAATGCATGGAAGCCATATGTAAAATATGGAAATGCCGATGATGGTTCGACTGGTACTTTTGAATATAGAAAAGTATATACGGATACGTTAAAAGATGCATCAGGTAAAGAATATTTTTATATTGGTCAGCCAAATAACAAAGTAACATTACGAGCCGAAGTAGTTGGACGTTATGTACAATCTGGCCCATATGCCGATAATAATCCTAATCTTAAACCAACAGACAAAAAATATGATTTTTCATATAATATAAAATTAATATTACAGCCAGCAACCCAAAAATCAATTGATCCGGTAGCTGTATATAATATAATAGGAACTAATTTAGCTAATGGTAAATTTCAAATTAATACTACTTATAATCAAACAATAGCAGATTGGTTTTCAAAACTTGGTAATGCTGCATGGGAATCTAATTTAAAAAGTATGCATGTAGCTAGTACCGAACCTAGAACAAGCATACAAGGTTTCTTTAGTAGCACTTTTTCAAAAAGCCCAGGTACATACTTTGCTCCATGGCAAACAATTAGCACCGAATTAGCTAAACTAGGATATCCGGAGGTTCCAAGTGTATTACAGCAAGGTGCAGTAACGGTTTAATAAAAAGATATAAAAATGAAAAATATTTTAGCAGAAAACATGATTCGATTTGGAACTAAAAATTTATCCGAATCGGCAAAATTAATTTTAACGGAGCAAGATCAAGAATATTGGGATAAACTTTTGCAAGGTAAACAGGTAGCATCTGAAAATATTGATTTGCCATCTGTTCCATTAATAAACCCATCAACTAGCAAACAAGTAACACATGGTTTCTTAAATAATACTAGTGTTAAAAGACCAGTATATGTAGGTGTACGAGCAACAGCTCAATTAGATATGTCTAAAAAACCAGGCGATGGTAGATTTAGAAGTTGGATCGAATTTTATATAACTTTTAAACCAAATGAAAAAATTAGTGCTTTGGATAGTACTAAAATTTTTATAACAGTTTTACAAAATTTAACTGCATCTAATGAAATTAGTTCTGTAACTAACGATGGTAACACACCTACAACAGACCCAAAAGAAAGATTTTATTTTGGAAGGACTGACAGTTTAAGCATGTTGCGAGCTTATATAATGAAAGATGTAAGTGGATGGACAAATAAAACGATGTTTGATAATTTGAATTCAAAATTAGCTCAATGGGGATTTCCAACACTACCAAATGATTTATCTACTATTGCTGGAGGATAATTTAATTAAATCAATATAACATCTTGACAACATTGCAATTTGATTTGCGATAATGCTAATTCTTTTGCCTTAGCCTCTACCTCAATATCTAATGCATCAACACCGTAAGTGTTAGGAAGCTGCGTAATAAAGTCAGCATGAGCTTGTTCCTTGATCTTGGTAAATTCTTTGTATTGCTTATGAAATGTTGGCCATTGATGAATAGTATCCATAGATATACCATGATGTGCAAACATACGCTCAATAAGAATTTGATTCTCGCGACGGCGTGACTCAGAGTAATGAGTACATTGCGTTGCACCATGCACAGCCCACGTGTCGCGTGCCATGAAGAATGCTTCTTGCTCGCTGATGTCACCGGTATTAAATGTATGATGCCAATAGTCAAACGTAATAGGTATAGCAACCTCCTTGTGCAAGTATGTGTACAACTCACGCACTGAATACATTGATGCCTTGTCATCGTTCTCAACAACAAGACGTGCACGACATGACTCAGACAAACGTGCGTAGTTAAACAACCAACGTGCAATGGTACCGGGTTTGTCATTGTAAGTAGCACCTACGTGAATATTGATAAGATTGTCAAAGGATGGAGCAAAGCCCATGAGATCAAACATCTGTGAATGACGTTCTAAGCCAATAATACTGTTATCAACAACCGTATCATCGGGACTACCTAAGATATGAAATGGACCTGGATGCGTAGTAAGACGATGGCCATGTGCACGAGCATAATCACCTGCAATACGAAGATGATGTGTGATCTCATCAATACCAGGCAAATCTGCTAACTCATAATGATTCCAACGTGGAAATATTTCTGAACCAATACGAAACAAGCGAATACCATGTTGCTCGTTCCATTGTAGAATAGTAAGTAAATCACGAGCATTGGCAAGTGCAATGTCGGAAGCAAGTTGCAAACCACCAAGTCGAAACTTGCGGTCAATCATTGCACGACCGGTACGGATACCAGCGGCAGAAAGCTGTGTATTGATACAGCAATAACCATAACGTATCATAAGGATTTTTTTATATTATATGAAAAACGATTGAATAATCAAAATAAATGTTTTTTTAGATATGTTTTTTATAAAAAAGAAAATAATCTTAAAGGATACAATTGTTTTGATTAAAATATTAATTAATACTAAATACTCCATCGGTATCTTGAACCATAGTAATGCCTTTACCCCCATTACCTTCATAATCATAAATGGGAACAAGAAAAAACGCAAATTGGGACATACAACACATAACAAATATTTCAGAACCATATATCAAATATGTAACGATTAGACGTTAATTGCGTTTCACAAATCCATTTAAAAAGTTTCGTTGTTTTTCAATTGCTGATTCAAGTTCAACGTTTTTTCGTTTTTTTGTATTACGTGGGAGCATTCCGTTATTGCTAGATTGAACATCATTCTCCAAGCTATTTGTTCTGGCGGGGTTTGATTTAGTTTTTCTACTAGATTTATTAGAAGTGTTTCGCTTGTTTGAATCATTGCTTCGGCTTTCATCTTTTGACCTTGGGGTGTCTCTAAAAATTTCTGTATTTGTATATGTTCTTGGCCCGGCTTTAATTCGTTTCTCAAGTTCATCAACTCCAATGGAATTTGTCTCTTCGAGATAGATGCATCCGATATGATAGTTTGTTTTGTATCCTTTGATTTGAATGCCGCACGGATAGCGTGTTTCATTTGACGTAACTGTGTATTGAATCCCCCAATTAGTTTTTTTATGAGCTGTAACATAACCATATTTCTTTGCACCTAACCAAGTAAATAAAACAGGCTCTCCTTGTTTAAAGAGAGCCTTGTTAAATTGTTTTTCTACGTTGTCAGGTAAATTTTTATTTTTAGCCATTTCCTTTAATTAAAACAAATACCTGTAATTTGATCTACAATATAAAATATACGCATATATCTAGTAACTTTGTCTTTACGAAACATTTTTTCTTGTTCAATATCTCGTTGTAAAATATAACCAACTTCCATGAATCGATTGACTACATGTCGAAGTGCTCGCAAACTATTTGCTTCTATCATGATAATTTCATCATCTATCATGACATCTACTCTATCGGCATTTGATAAATCAATAGGCGTTTCAACAGGTTTTGATTTTTCAACTTCCGGTTTAGTTTCTAATTCTTCATGAATTGCACTAAAAAATTTTGATAAATCAACGGTTGTAATTTTATATTCTGTTGCTGGTTGATCATATAAATCAAAAAAGTATTGTAATCTTTGTTGTTTAGACATTGATACAAAATACATGTATTCTTCTTTACTTACTTTGATATTTTCGAATCGTGTTTTCATGTGCAATCTCCTGTTTAATTACAAATAATGCATCAACGTCGTCTACAGATAATCGTTTAATTTGTGATATCTGTTCACGTGCTTCATGCAAACTCGTTGCTAATACACGTCCAATTGTTTCTAAATTAGAATCAGTTTTATATGCGTACGTATAAGTATCCATATTTAATTATAAATATAGACCTAACTCATAAGCTCGCATACACGATGTTAAAGAATCATGTAAAGTATCTGCTAATTTTTGAATTTCATGTGGAACTAAATTAACAGTGTAAGTTTTCACATCAACTGAAAATACAGACTCTTTACCTGACCCACGCGTTTTACCAGCTTGTTCTTGTATGGTTTTTGAATACACAATTAAATCTTTATATTTCATTTTAATTGTGCATCCTGCAACATGTAATTGACCTATAGTCACATTCATTGGATCTTCACGAAAATTATCAGCTGAAATTTTGTCTTGAAATACAAAATCAATATCAGCCCACGTATCGCCTAATTGTTTTCTTTTCTTGTCTGAAATACCCCATGGGTGGTTTACACTTTTTATCATATGTTTAAAATTTATAAATGTTTACTGTATATACATCGCGAGAATAATTGTTTCGTATTGTTACGAATTGATATTTTTCAATTAACATATCCAACATTAAACCGGGATGCACATATAAAAATCCTTCATGATGCGTAGTATTAATAGGATTAAGCAAATTAAAGGAAACTACTTGAGTTGCTACAGAATATAGAATATCAATATCATCAAATAATTTTGTTAAATCTTCTGTTTCTGTTTTACAACGACGTTGCGTGAATACACCTGATGCTACAACCCATTCGTGTGGATTGAATTTAGCTGTTTCGAATGCACCAACGGATATTTTTTCTAAGCCCCATTTTTCTTCGCCTAACTGCGTCATTATAGGATTATGGTCTATGGCACTATACAATACTATATCATTGTTTAACGCAGCCAAATCGCGTGCTACGCCGTATAAATCACATCTACCACAACCAATATCTAATAAAGTACCGCCATTATATCCGATTAATAGGTTTTGCATTAAAAATCTTTGTTCTCCGGTAGTATTATATCCAACAGGAAGCGGACTATGCATCATATAATCAGCATCTGTTGGTTGCAATGCATCCCAAATAGCATACTGATCATCAGAATTTTCTAGATTTTTAAGAATTTTATTGGTTAATTCTTGATTACTCATCAATTATGATTTAGTTATTGGTAATAAATCATTATCTGCTAAATGTTTATATGGAATTGTGGTTTCAATTAGGCCCGAATGGCACAATAAACCAGAAAGATATTGGTCAATATACGCACTAGTACCTGATTTTGTACCAATCATACATAAAGCAGACCGATTTTCTAATAAAACATCATGCACAACTCGTTTACTAATCAAATATCTATCTAAAACTACCCCAACTCTATTAACGCCATCTTGGTTAACAATAACAGTTTCGCCTATTCTATGTGTCATTATTCAATAATTTTAAGAATTTTACTTGCTGATACTGATTTTACTTCAAAATCAAACGTATATCCTTTAAAATCTTCTATAACCTTAGCTTCTGCTTCGGTAACTGATAATGCTTCTACAAGATACGTCTCTGTAACTCGTTTTTCTTTTGTGCCTTTCGGCGTGTCAATTGTGTCAATCAATTGAACTTTTGCTGTGTAATACGACATTTTTGATTAAATTTAATTTATAACTAATTTATATCTTATAATAAGAAAAAAAATTAT
>Ga0315906_10000112_pt1 | contig 130235 bp, 122 predicted proteins | sample LakEriMetagenome_4_FD_203526 | JGI IMG/M metagenome (GOLD analysis project Ga0315906, IMG submission 203526) | Freshwater fungal communities from buoy surface, Lake Erie, Ohio, United States - Buoy 2 MA122 | ecosystem: Environmental > Aquatic > Freshwater > Lake > Lake biofilm | place: USA...
TATCGACTATCCGGCCGTCATCGCAGACTGGAACAAGGGCGCCGATCCGCGCCGGGACATCACGGTGCGCAACCTGCTGCACATGGCCAGCGGCCTCGACAGCGGCGATAGCGGTTCGCGCACCGACCGGCTGTATTTTGCCGGCGCGCGGGTGCTCGACTCGGCGGCGAAGAATCCGCTGGAGGTCATGCCCGGTACACGGTTCAAGTATGCCAACAATGACACGCTGATCGCGATGCGTGCCCTGCGCGAGGCCATGAAGGACGACAGCAAGTTCCACCGCTTCCCCTATGAGCGGCTGCTGCACAAGATCGGCGCGACGCGCACCACGATGGAGATCGACTGGAACGGCGATTTCATTTCCTCAAGCCAGGTCTGGGCGACGGCGCGCGATCTGGCGCGGATCGGGCAGCTCTATCTGCAGGACGGCATGTGGGGCGGCGAACGCCTGCTGGCTGAGGACTGGGTTGATTTCGTCCGTACACCCGCACCTGCGCAGCCCGCCAGCGGCGCCGGCTACGGTGCCCAGTTCTGGCTTATGAACAACGCTCCCGGCGTGCCTGAGGGCACGTTTTATGCGGCAGGCAACCGCGGCCAGTACATCGTCATCGTGCCCGCGTTCAACGCGGTGGTTGTCCGCCAGGGCTTCGACATCATCGGCGGCGCGCAGTTCGACATCAACCGGTTCACGGCCGATCTTGTAACGGCGCTGACCGCCGCGGATGCGGAGCGCGCAGCGGCTGAGGCCGCAGCTGAGGCTGCCGCCGCTGCCGAACAGGCGGCCCGGGAAGCCCGCGCTGCCAACCAGCGCGTGATCGGAAAACCGCCGCTTTAGCGCCTGCGCCTCAGGGCGTACCGGCAGCAACTGGGGCGGGCGGTGTGTGAACCACGGTCAAACCGACGAGGTCGACCAGCGCCGCCATGTCGGGCTCTTCCGCCATGCCTTCACCGGCGATTGCGGCAAAGTCGGCAGGCGTCACGTCCTTCTCAGGGGCCATGCGGATCGAAAGCGAACCGCCCGAGCCCACGAAGGCCGACAGGCTTTTCACCCAGTCCAGGGCCTGCGGCAGCTCAGCGGCGGCCCCCGCTCCGGCGAACATCAGGAGGCCTGATGCGGCCGAACGAAGGTCGCTTGGCGTCATCCCCGCAAAGCCCGCCATCATCGGATCTTCGGTACCGCTGATCTTCGAAATCTCGATCACCACGGAGGCAATTGCGTTGAGCAAGCCAACATCGCTCAACGTGTAGTGGCCGCCGACCAGGGCGTAGCGCGATTCCAGGACCTCTGAGAGCAGCTGCGGATCCGGCGTGAGGCCGTCGACCCCAAAGGCGGGCACAAGATCAGCATAGGCCGGCAAGCGCATCGCGAGGCGGGTATCATCCGTGTAGAGATTGTCGGTCACGCTTGTTGTGGCAAGCAAGGCGTCGCCCGTCTCACTGTTCCAGCTCAGTTCAAAGGTGCCGTCGCCCGAGAATTTCGACAGGCCTGTGCGTTCGAGCACCGCGACGATCTCCGGGATGGAAGGCTCGCCCTCTGCGGACGGCTGGTCACCCGCCAGCGGCTCAATGGCTTTCATGACGCCGCCGAGGTCGAAGGTCAGGTCTTCGTGCGACCAGGAAATGCGGGTGGGCAAGAACCAGTCGAACGAATCTGCCTGAAGATCGAAGCGCGCCATCGAGAAGGCGGGCTGGCCTCCCAAGCTGAACTGCATGTCTTCGATCACGTAGTTGCCGAAGCTCCAGAGATCCCGCTCGGTGATCGGCGGAAGTTCGCCGCGCTCGCCCCAGCTCAGAAGGTTGGCGAGCTGGATATCGGTCCAACCCGCATATCCGGTTGATCCGTCCATTCGCACCAGGATCGGTTCGCCGGGCGGTGCTGCTTCGTCTTCAGCCGCTTTGGCGGTGTAATCGCTCGCGGGTGGGGTACCAGCCGGCGTCACGGGAAAGTCCATCGCTGGCGAGCCAGGCGGCGGCACCGGAATGTCCATGACGAATTTGGTTTCGCCATTCAGAAGGGCGGCAATGTTGCCGCGGTCATAGCCTTTGAGGATCTGACTGTCATACGAGGTGGCCAGTGAGCCCGAGGCGCCGGCGTCCGTGAAGGTCTGGTTGATGGTCGTGTCGAGGAAGACGGCCGCATCCAGGGAGAAACTGCGGGCGGCGGCCGAGATCAGTCGGATCGCTGCCAGGCCGGACTCTTCGCCCTCGGTTTCCGTGAACGTCCAAGGATGCAGTGTCAGGCCGCTCAGCACGACGCGGCCGACCTCCATCGAAGCGTCCTGATAATCGACCATGGACGCCGCGGCATCCGGTACCGCCGTGACCATGGCGTCCTCGACAGCCTGGGTATAATCCATCATGTCGAATTTCACGCCGGACATTTCGATCCGGTCGAACACCCGGATTGTCTGGTCGAGCGACTTGCCGTCGAACCGCGCCGCGACCGCTTTGAAATCGGCGTTCCAGAGAAGCAGTTCATCGGCGGTGAACAAGGTCATCGGCTCGTCGCCGGTCAGATCGAAGCTGACACCGGTCAGCTTGTAGGCGCCCGTCGCTGCATCCGGGCCGGCCGACTTGAACCCGAGGCGGGCGCCTTCGCCGAGCAGGGCGTTGAAGGCCGCCACGTCAAAGGCGGCAGACATCGTACGCGGGCGCTCCAGGGCGGCGGCGATGCTGCTATCGGTCTGTTGCGCCAGGGTAAGCGCAACCGGCGCTGTTTCCGTGACCGAAGGGAGGACAGGCGCCGTGGCCAGAAGGGCTGAAAGAGCCAGTACCCGCGCATTTGCAAACCACGACATAACAGAACCCTCCATCTGGACCGACCCGTTTAGAGCCCGTCAACCTCAGGGTTTCAAGGTATGAAATTCTGTAGATGAACCGAAAATGAGCCTCAGGGCGTTCCGAAGCCGGAGCCCGAGATGGCTTGCAGATTTGACACGCGGCGTGTCTCTTTTTGTTCGAACGGTTGCATCATGGCTGAACCCTTGAGGTCGAGCAGTAACGAATCGATATGTGTGCGCCCATCCGGAGCCGGTTTGCAGGCAACTTTCATGCTGAACTTTTCTACCTTCGCCACGGCAGCGGGCTTGAAAGCCTTGGGAGAGGTCATCTCGAACCGCAGAAGCCCGCCGGTCGCCTTGTCGATCGTCGCGGTACCGTTCAGGTATTTGTAAGCCATGCCCATCTGGCCGTCCTCTTCGGTGGCAACGGGAGTGAAACTGAATGTGGCTGTGGTCTCGGTTTCAGCGGTGCGCTTCGCACTGGCCGGGATGTTCTCCATGAACTGGTTGCACCAGATCTGTCCCGCAGTCCGTTTCTGTAGATTTTCCGCCTTTTTGGCCGCATCGCCCTTGAGGGCAGATGGCGCCGGGCTGATTTTCGTGACGCGTTTGCCTTCCGGCTTGCTAGGATCGACCGTCATTGTGAAATTGGTCTCTCCGTCCAGCACATCCACGTTAAACACGTAAAGTGGACCCTCGACGGATGCTGAGCGCGCTTTCTGGAGCAAGTTATCTGCGTGGGCCGGCAGGGCTGCGGCTAGAACGAGGCAGGTGGCGGCGAGCAGGGGGCGCATGGAGACTCCGTGAGAGGGCAGCGTAAAAGACAAAGGTTGTTTGTGAAACGGGACGAAGGAAAGAGGCGCGCACAGCGTCTTGCTATAGTTTAATGCTGGATAATGGCCGACACGCAGGTTCCCTCTTTCCGCTTGCCGCCCGCTTTCGAGGCGTGGTTTGCAACGCGAGGCTGGGCGCCCCGGCCGCACCAGCTGGCGCTGGCCGAGGCCTCGCTGCGTGGGGAGAGCGCCCTGCTGATTGCGCCCACGGGCGGCGGCAAGACGCTCGCGGGATTTCTGGGCACCCTAATCGAACTGTCTGAACGCGGCGCAACGAATTCCGGGATTCCGGCGCTGCATACGCTGTACATCTCGCCCTTGAAGGCGCTGGCGGCGGATGTTCAACGAAACGTGATGACGCCGGTGACCGAGATGGGCTTGCCGATCCGCATCGAGACCCGCACCGGCGACACCGCCACCCATGTGCGCCAGAAACAGCGCAAGACGCCGCCGGACATCCTGCTGACGACGCCGGAACAGCTCGCGCTGCTGATTGCCTCGGATCATGCGGCGGCCTTCTTCGCGGATCTGCGCTGCGTGATCATCGACGAGATCCATGCGCTGGCGCCTTCGAAGCGGGGCGATCTCCTGTCGCTGGGGCTGGCGACGCTGGCGGAATGGGCGCCGGCCTGCCGGTTCCTGGGCCTGTCGGCAACGGTGCGCGAGCCGGAGGAGCTTGCGCGCTGGCTGGATGTGAGGGCGCGGAGGGAGTCAGACTCTGAAGTTGTTCCCGCCCCTCTCCCTGCAAGCGGAGAGAGGGGGCTAGAAGGCCGTGTACGGACCATAACGGCATCCGGCGGCGTCAAAGCCGATGTCGATATTCTCATTTCCCGGGAGCGCATTCCGTGGTCCGGGCATTCGGGCCGGTTCGCCGTGGCGGAGGTCTATGAGGCGATCAAGGCGGCGAAGATGACGCTCGTTTTTGTCAACACGCGCAGCCAGGCGGAGCTGATGTTCCAGGAGCTCTGGAATGCCAACGAGGACGGACTGCCGATTGCCCTGCACCACGGCTCGCTGGTGCGCGAGCAGCGCCAGCGGGTCGAGGCGGCGATGGCGGCGGGATTGCTGAAGGCGGTGGTCTGCACGTCCACGCTCGATCTTGGCATCGACTGGGGCGAGGTGGACCTCGTGATCCAGATGGGCGCGCCGAAAGGGGCTGCGCGCCTGATCCAGCGCATCGGCCGCGCCAACCACCGGATGGACGAGGCGAGCAAGGCCCTCCTTGTGCCGACGAACCGGTTCGAGGTGCTGGAGTGCCGCGCGGCAGAGGCGGCTGTCGAGGCGGGCGAGATTGACGGGGAGGGTGTGCGCACCGGCGGGCTCGACATCCTCGCGCAGCACATCATGGGCCGCGCCTGCGGCGAAGGGTTCCGCCTCGATAAACTGTTCGACGAGGTGCGCCGCGCGGTGCCTTATGCCGGGCTCGACTGGGAGACGTTCGAGCGGATCGTCGATTTCGTTGCGACCGGCGGATATGCGCTGAAAACCTATGACCGGTTTCACCGTATCGTGCGGCGCAGCGACGGGCTCTGGGTTGCGCGCACGGCGCGCGACAAGCAGGCGCACCGGATGAATGTCGGCGCAATTGTCGAGGCGCCGATGCTGTCGGTCCGACTAGCGAGTTTTGCGGCGAAGGCGGGGCTGCCGAAAAGCAGCGAGCAGCGTGCCCTGCGCGCGGGACGCAAGCTGGGCGAGATGGAGGAATACTTCCTCAGCCTGCTGACGCCCGGCGATACCTTCCTCTTTGGCGGCGAAATCCTCCGCCTGATAGCCATCGACGGCATGGACGCGCTGGTGATGCGCGCGCAGTCGGACTCCCCCGCGATCCCGACCTATAATGGCGGCAAGTTTCCGCTGACGACCTTCCTGGCCGACCGAGTACGGAAGATGATCCATGACCCGGCACAATGGACCGGGTTGCCAGATCCTGTACGCGAATGGTTCGAGATCCAGCAATTGCGCTCCGCGATCCCGCCGCCGGACCATCTGCTGGTCGAGACCTTTCCGCGTGCCGGGCGGCATTATCTCGTCTCCTATCCCTTCGAAGGCCGGCTCGCGCACCAGACGCTCGGCATGCTGGTGACGCGGCGGCTGGAGCGGATGGGCGCCAAGCCGTCGGGCTTTGTGGCCAGCGAATATGCGATGGCCGTCTGGGGCCTCGAGGACATGCGCGGGCTGGACATGGACGCGGTGTTCCACCCCGACATGCTCGGCGATGATCTCGAGGAATGGCTGGCGGAAAGCGCGCTCATGAAGCGGACCTTTGCGCACTGCGCCATCATTTCAGGCCTGATCCACCGCAACCTTCCGGGCACGGAGAAGAATTCCCGGCAGGTGACCTTTTCGACCGACCTGATCTATGACGTGCTGCGCAGCCATGAGCCCGACCACATCCTGCTGCAAGCCGCCCGTCAGGACGCCGCGACCGGCCTTCTCGACGTGCGGCGCCTTTCGGACATGCTGACGCGCATCGAGGGCCGCATCGTCCACAAGCCGCTCGAGCGGATCAGCCCGTTCGCTGTCCCCGTCATGCTGGAAGTCGGCCGCGAGCCGGTGTTCGGCGCCTCGGTGATGGAAGCCGTGCTCCGCGAAGCGGAGGAGGACCTGGTGAGAGACGCTATGTCCTGATCAGGATGGATCGAAGAAATGCAGCGCCAGTGCGTCCACGGACGGATTGGCCGCGCGCATCTCCGGGCTGTCCGAGCGGTAGACCTTTTCCTGATCGCCGGAGACCGGCGCGACGACTTCGGCGGCTGCGTCCGGCGACAGTCCAAGCACCATGGCAAACTCGCATGTATCGCCGGGCTTTGCGGCCAGTGCGCCGCCGAGCCAGTCGGTGACCTCTCCGGCGCTGTGGTTCTGGAAGCCCATCATTTCGAACGGGCCGCCATTGGCCGCTTCGACTTCGGCCAGGCTCGCGCCAACGTACAAGCCGCCGGGTCCGATCCACTGGCTCTCAGGCCCGCCCGCGCTGACATAGCGCGGCCCTCCGCTGGTCTTTTCGAACCAGAACAACTGGGTGCGCGTCGCCGGTTCATTCGGGAAGAGGACAACGGCGATCTCCGAGCTGTCGACCCAGGCAACTTCTTCTTCCGCGATGTTTTCGGCGCCATAGGTTGCCACGAGGGCCTCGCGGGTTGTCTCCGCAGTAATGAAGCCGCCCGGGCCGCATTCCATCTTCGGCAGCTTCACCGCATCTTCGGGCAGGGGCGACTCGTCCAGGTCGGCCTCAGCAATGACGGTTTCAGCCTCCGGCGCGGCGGCCGGGGGCGCAGCCTCCTGGCAGGCGGCGAGCGCGAGGGCGCCGATCGAGGCGAGCAGCAGGAAACGAAGCGGGGTGCGGGTCACTGGGTCAGGTCCTCCTCAGCGCTTCGCGATCCGAAGCAGCAACCGGACGATAAGCCGGGCGCGTGCGTCCTGTCCATTCGCGGCATGGTGCGCGTTGACCCCGGCCTCGCATCGCGCCAGTTGTTGTGCATCATGACCGCAGCTGCCACCCAGCCAAGCCAGACCCTGTTGCACCTTGCCGGCGAGCTGCTGACGCCGCTGCCGGAGGGCGCGCTCTGGTGGCCGGCGCAGCGCCTGCTGGTCGTCTCCGACCTGCACCTCGAGAAGGGCTCGAACTACGCCGCCGCGGGGCAGATGCTGCCGCCTTATGATACCGGCGCGACGCTGACGCGGGTCGAGCGGCTCTGCGCGGCGCTGAGGCCGGAAACGGTGATCTCGCTCGGTGACAGCTTCCATGACCGGCGATCGGAATCGCGCCTGCCTGCGCCCTATGCCGAACGTATCCGCGCGCTGACGGCGGCGCAGGACTGGGTCTGGGTCGAAGGCAACCACGATCCCGATCCGCCGGCCCATCTGGGCGGACGCGCCGCCAAGGTGCTCAGCCTCGGGCCGCTTGTTTTTCGGCACGAGCCGACTGGCGAGATGGGCGAGGTGGCAGGCCACCTTCACCCGGTCGCGAAAGTTGCGGGGCGCGGGCGTTCCGTGCGCCGCCGCTGCTTCGCCTCGGATGGCGCCCGGCTCGTGATGCCGGCGATGGGCGCGTTTGCCGGGGGCCTAAATGTTCTGCATGACGCCTTCAGGCCCGTCTTCCCGGAAGGCTGCATGGCCTTTGCCATTGGCGAGGCGCGCGTTTACGGCGTGGCGCGGAAAAACCTGCTGCCGGATGGCGGCGCGGGCGGGGGCAGCGCCTGGCGGCTGTGATCCTGCGAGCCCGTGTCACATCGCGGCACGGCGGCTGATCTGCTAATGATGCCGTGAGGACAGGACGCTGGCCCAATGCCCCCGCCCGCCAGCGACCGTGACACCGAAGCTGCTGACCACCCTGAAAACCTATAGCTGGCCGCTGTTCGCAGCGGATGTCTTTGCCGGCGTGACGGTCGCGATGGTGGCGCTGCCGCTCAGCCTTGCCATCGCGATTGCCTCTGGCGCTGAACCCGCAGCAGGCCTCGTCACCGCCATCGTTGCGGGCTTGCTGATTTCGTTGCTCGGCGGCAGCCGCGTGCAGATTGGCGGGCCGACCGGCGCCTTCATTGTCGTCGTGTACGGCGTGATTGCGCATCATGGCTATGCTGGCCTCGTGCTCGCCACACTGATGGCCGGTGTTATCCTGCTGATCGCGGGCTTCCTGCGGGCGGGCAACCTGATCCAGTTCATACCCGAGGCGGTGATCAACGGCTTCACGATGGGCATCGCAGTGATCATCGCGACCAGCCAGCTGAAGGATCTGTTCGGCCTCGACATCGCAAACCTGCCGGCGGATTTCCTGCACAAGCTGCAAGCTCTCTGGGCGGGGCGCGAAACGCTGAATCTCGCTGCGCTTGGTCTGGGCCTCACCACGATAGGCCTCATCGTGCTCTTCCGCCGGCTGGCGCCGAAATGGCCGGGCCTGATCGTGGCGGTCGGGCTGACGTCCGCCGCGGCGATCCTGTTCGCCTTGCCGGTGGAGACGATCACCAGCCGGTTTGGCGCGCTACCGGATCATTTGCCGATGCCGGCGATGCCCGACCTGAGCATCGCGCGTCTGAAGGAGCTTTTGCCGTCCGCCCTGATCATCGCTTTCCTGGCGGGCGTCGAGTCGCTGCTCTCCGCGATGGTGGCAGACCGGATGATCGAGGGGAAGCATCGTCCGAATGCGGAGCTGATTGCGCAGGGCGCCGCCAATATCGGCTCCAGCCTGTTCGGCGGCCTGCCAGGCACCGGCGCCATCGCGCGCACGGCCACCAACGTGAAGGCCGGCGGCAAGACGCCGGTCGCTGGTCTCGTGCATGCGCTCACCATCCTGCTGATGATGCTGGTCGCGGCGCCGCTGGTCGGCCAGCTTGTGCTGCCGGCACTCGCGGGCCTGCTGATCCTCACCGCCTGGAACATGAGCGAGCCGCACAAGTGGAAGTCCTATGCGAAGCTGCCAGTGGAAGACCGTTTGTTGCTGGTCCTGACACTGGTGCTGACCGTCGTGGCAGACCTCACGGTGGCCATCGGCACCGGCGTGGCCATCGGCCTGGCGCTGCGGCTCAGGCGGCGCAATGTGCCGCCTTCGGACTGGTCGGCGCCGGAGCGTTGACGATAGGGGATTATTCCTAGTATAGGAATATTTCCACATTCCCTGCGAGGCGGCCTCATGCAGCACAAGGATATCTGGCGCGGGCTGGACCAGCTCGCCGCGCATCATGGGCTTTCGGCCTCCGGCCTCGCCAAACGCGCCGGGCTCGACCCCACCAGTTTCAATCCGTCCAAGCGCGAAGGCCCGGATGGGCGGCCCCGCTGGCCGACGACGGAGAGCCTTGCGCGGGTGCTGGAGGCGGTGGGCGCGGGCTTTGATGATTTTGCGGCGCTGGTTGAGGGCCGCAGGGGAGGCTCGGCCCCGCTGATCGGTTTTGCGCAGGCCGGGCAGGACGGATTCTTCGATGATGCGGGTTTCCCGGTCGGCGCGGGTTGGGAAGAGGTGCGCTTTCCGGGGCTCGGCACGGAGACAGTCTATGCGCTGCAGATATCGGGGGACTCGATGGAGCCCGCCTACCGCGCCGGTGACCGTATCATCGTTGCGCCCGGCGCTGAAGTGAAGCCGGGCGACCGCGTCGTGGCGAAAACGGCGCAGGGCGAAGTGATGGCGAAAGTCCTTGCGCGGAGGAATACGCGCCTGATCGAGCTCGCCTCCCTCAATCCGGACTATCCTTCCCGCGAGTTCAAGCCCTCGGAAATTGCCTGGATTGCCCGCATCCTCTGGGCGAGCCAGTAATCCCTTGAAAGAAGATCCGATGTCAGATGATCCGGCAAGCGGCCTCGACCCCGCCGACTGGGACGCTTTCCGCGCCGATGCGCACGCGTTGCTCGATGCCGCCATCGACAGGATGGAGCATGCGCGGGAAGGGCGCGTGTGGACACCGTTTCCGCCGGAGATGAAGGCGGCGTTCGACCGGCCGCTGCCGGAGACGGGTCTCGGCGCGGCGGAACTTTCCGCGCAGCTTGAAGGCCTGCTGCCCTATGGACCTGGCAACACGCATCCGCGCTTCTTCGGCTGGGTGCATGGCTCGGGCACGCCGCAGAACCTGCTCGCCGAAATCATCGCTGCGGCGATCAATGCGAATGCGGGCGGGCGCGATCATGGCGCGATCCATGTCGAGCGCCAGGTGATCCGCTGGTGCCGGGAGCTCTTCGGCTTTCCGGAAGGTGCCAGCGGCCTGATCGTCTCGGGCACCTCGCTCGCCACAATCGTTGCGCTGAAAGTGGCGCGCGACGTGCGCCTGGGATTTGCCAGCCGCAAGGAAGGTGTCGGACATGCGCGCCTTGTCGGCTATGCCTCTGCCGAGGCGCATGCCTGCAATATCCGCGCATTCGACATCCTCGGTCTCGGCGCCGATGCCCTGCGCCGGATTCCGGTCAACGGCCGCTTCGAGATGGATACCGCCGCCTTGCGCGCGGCAATCGACGCCGACCGGGCTGCGGGCCTTGAGCCTTTCGTGGTGATCGGTACCGCCGGAACGGTCAATACCGGCGCAACCGATCCGCTCACGGAGCTTGCCGATATCGCCGCTGCCGAAGCGCTCTGGTTCCATGTTGACGGTGCCTTCGGCGCGCTGGGCACACTGGTGCCGGGCCTCGCCCCGCGCTTTGCCGCCATCGCACGCGCCGACTCGCTCGCCTTCGATTTCCATAAATGGCTGCATGTGAACTATGATGCCGGCTGCGTGCTCGTGCGCGACGAGGCCCACCATCGCCATGCCTTCACTGACCGGCCGGATTACCTGAAAGCCGCCACGCGCGGCCTCGCCGCCGGCAATCCCTGGCCGGTCGAATATGGGCCTGAACTCTCCCGCAGCTTCCGGGCGCTGAAAGTCTGGTCGCAGATCGCCGGCTTCGGCACGCGGCGCCTCGGCGCAGCGATCGAGAAAAACTGTGCGCAGGCGGCGTACCTGGCCGCGAAAGTGGACGCTGACTCCCGCTTTGAGCGCATGGCGCCGGTGGACCTCAACATCTGCTGCTTCCGCTATACCGGGGCAGGGCTGCAGGGCGCGGCGCTGGATGCGCTCAACGAGGAGATCGTCATCCGCCTGCAGGAGTCGGGCATCGCTGCGCCGTCAACAACGCGTCTCGGCGGGGCAACGGTGATCCGCGTGAACCTGACAAACCACCGCACCGAGCTCGCCGATCTCGACCTTTTGCTCGAGGCCGCCGCAGATCTCGGCGCAAGTGAGGCGGTCAGATTGGCAGCAGCAAGCGCTTAGTGCCAATAATAAAGTCGACCGCTTGCGGCGCGAGTCCCGGCCATGCCACAAGATGGAAATGGATTGGGGTAAGCTCAGATCATTTCACGCCGCCGCCGAAGCCGGGAGCCTGACGCTCGCCGGCGAACGGCTCGGCATTTCGCAATCAGCGGTTTCGCGCCAGATCGCGGCGCTGGAAGAGCAGCTGGGTGTCTCCCTGTTCCAGCGCCACGCGCGCGGCCTCGTGCTTACCGATAGCGGCCATACGCTGTTCCGCTCGACTTCGGACATGGCCACGGCGGCCCTCTCGGCCAATACCGCCTTGAAAGACCAGCAGGAAACGCCGCAAGGCGAGCTGATCGTGGCCGCGCCGGTGGCCTTCGGTTCTGTCTGGCTGGTGCCGCGCCTCGGCAACTTCGTGCGCCGCCATCCGGACCTGCATCTCGACCTGCGCCTGGACGACCAGCACCAGTATGACCTTTTGAAACTGGAGGCCGAATGCGCCATCCAGCTCTGGGCCGCCGACAAGGCCGACCTGATCCAGCGCAAGCTCGGCACGGTGGCGACCAACCTTTATGCCTCGCCCGAATACCTGAAGGCGCACGGGGTGCCCCGGGCCCCCGAAGACCTCGACCAGCACCGGATCATCGCTTACGGTGACGACTTCTCGCCGCTGCAGGAAATGAGCTTCGCCTGCCGGGTAGGGCGCGATGACGCACCCCCCCGTCCGGCCACGCTCAAGGTGAACAACGTGTTTGCGATGATGCGGGCCGTGGATACAGGCCTCGGCATTGCCGATGTGCCCGATTACATGGCCAGCGCCCTGCCGCGCCTCGTCCGCGTCCTGCCCGAGATAACCGGGCCTACCTTCGACCTTTATTTCATATATCCCAGTGACTTGCGCCGCTCCAAGCGGGTCGCCGCCTTCCGGGATTTCCTGACAACGGAGACCGAACCGCTGCGCAAGATGTCCATGCGTTAACGTACAGGAATTTGCAGCGTCGCATGCAAAATTGCATGCTTGGGATGCTGTGCCGCATGTTGCAATGCAGCGTAACCGTCTTATGTACAGTCCATGCCATGGGTCCTGGGCATAACCCGATCATTCCTCCGATTGGGCGTTTCCTCCCCCTAACAGGACCCCACTTTAGCCCGGCGCGTCGACAGATGCAGCCGGGCTTTCTTTTTTCCCGCCCTCGAGGATGCCGCGCTTTTCGAGCTCCGCTACGCCAATATAGGCGGCGAGGGCCGAGACGACCGAGATGATGAACGAGCCTTCGAAACCCTGGGTCCAGCCAGGCATGCCCTCGGCGGCGGCTTCATTGAACAGGCTGACGGCCCAGGCCGGCACGCCATATCCCAGGAAGCTGAGCGCCGCGCCGGTGAACAAGGCCGCCAGCGCCGCCTTCTCGCGCCCATAGCCCGAATGCAGGCCAATCAGCAGGGCCACCATGATACCGGCCGAGCCGAAGGAGGAGGCGATCTCGACGAGCCCCTTGATGGTCTCGCCGGAGGCCGCGATTCCATAAGCCAGCAGGCCGGCGAGCAGGGTCAGCGAGCGGCCGAACATCAGCTTGCGCGGCTCGGGCAGATCGCGGGCGATAGGGTCGATCAGGTTGCGGCTGGCAATCGCCGAGACGGCGAGCAGGGTCGTGTCCACGGTCGAAAGGATGGCCGAGATGATGGCGCCCATCAGCAGGATGTACATGACAGGCGACAGGTATTCCCGGGCCAGTTCCGGCAGGTAGCTGTCGGTAGAGCCCGCCTCGAAGCCGGACGCATGTCCGAGCAGGCCGATGACCAGCGGGATGGATCCGAAGACGATGTAAAGCGCGGCGGCGAGGAAGCAGCCCTTGCGCGCAATGCTGGCGGACTTTGCACCGAGGAAACGCGAAATCGCCTCCTGCGCCACCAGCGAGCCGAGGATCGGCACCATCCAGGTGTCGAGCGCCGACAGCCAGGATTCCGGGTTGCCTTCTTCGTCCGTGCTCACCCAGGTCAGCTGTTCCGGCTTGATCTCGGCGAAGGAGAAGTCGCCTGAGGCGAGCAGCACGATAAGCAGCACGGTCAGGCCGATCATCATCACGGCGCCTTGCACCATGTCGGTCAGGGCGTCGCCCAGCAGGCCGCCGATCGTGGTGTAGGCAATGATCAGCACCGCGCCGCCGAACAAGGCGATGTTCAGGCTGATCGCGGCGGTTTCGGAGATGATCTGGCCCATCGCCAGAAGCTGCGCTGAGGCCCAGATGATCGAGGTGGGTATGGTCAGGATGGCGGCGGTGATCTCGGCGCGCTGGCCGAAGCGCTTCTCCATGAAGTCGGGGAAGGTCATCACTTCCGCCGCCCGCAGCTTGTAGGCGAGGAAGAGGGCCATCCCGATCAGACAGATCGTATAGCCGAAAGGATCGGCGCGCCCGCCGGCGAGGCCTTCTTCAGCAATCGCGCCCGAGGCGCCCATCACGGTTTCCGCCCCGAACCAGGTGGCGAAGACCGATACGCCGACCATCAGCAGGCCAAAGCGGCGCCCGGCGACGAAATAATCGGCTTCGGAGTTGACGTATCGGCTGGCCCAGAGCGCAATTGCAAATTGCAGGATAATGTACGCCCCAAGCGCATAGATCATTCACCCAACTCCCCGTTGTCACAGCCCCGTCATGTTGCGGAGCGTTAAAACATTCCGCCTGCGTTGCAAGCGGGTTTTCCGGCTGGAGCAGCCGGGCATTTCCCTGGTGCCTTGAATTGGTCATCCGCCTGTGATGTCTCACAGGCTGGACAGATCGGGTGGGCGGGATGCGGTGGTTTCTTATCGGCCTTTTGCTGCTGGTTCTGGCCGGGGCCGGCGGCGCCGGCGCCTGGTTCCTGTTGCAGCCCAAGCCAACCAAGTACCATCCCGAGTTCGGGACCGACTGCGAGGCCCTGCTGGATGCCTCGACCCTCAATGCGGTCGACTGCGTCCGCGTGCTGTTCGGCACCAACCGGGAACTCGTGCTGATCGGCGGCGAGCCGGGCCTGGCGCAGGAGGCCGATATCCGCGAGACGCGCGCGAAGGATGCGATGCGCCTGCAGTTCGGCCGCGCCGATGTCTGGCTGCCGAAACTGATCGAGGAAGGCGGAAGCCGCGACCGGGGCGAGACGCCCATTCTCGAAGGCCCGCCGCCGGAGGAGCCATCCGAGCTTGCCAAATATGTCTTCCTGACACGGATCACCAAGGCTGGCAGCGAAGCCTTCCTTGCCGAGATGGACACAGCACTTGCCGGGCGCCAGTCAGATTCCGTGCTGCTGTTCGTGCACGGCTTCAACACACCGTTCGATGACGCGCTCATCCGCTCGGCCCAGTTATCGGTCGACCTCTCGCGCCGCGGCATCTTTGATGTCGGCGTGCCGGTCCTGTTCAGCTGGCCGTCTGCCGGGAAAGTGTCGCTCACGGACTATCGCGGTGACCAGGACCGCTCGCTCGGCGCGGCGCCGTATCTCGAGCAGTTCCTCGATGTCATCACCGACCAGCCGCAGGTCAAGCGGATAAACATTGTCGCTCACTCAATGGGCAACCGCATCCTGACCGAAGCGCTGGAATCCTACGCTTCCGACTATCTCGAGCGCCACAGGCGCGAGGATCTCGAATTCCGGATCATCCTCGTCGCCGCCGATGTGGACCGCGACATTTTCGAGGCCACCACCGGCATTCTCGACAACCTGCAGGCCAACGTCACCATCTACACCTCTGACGCCGACCGCGCGCTGCACGTCTCGGAAATCGTCAACAGCAAGCTGCGCCTCGGCGACACGAATGGCGACAAGCCTTTCATCCGCGCCAACCCCTATTACCAGACAGTCGATGCCACCGGCATCGCCACCGAACTTTTCGGGCTCGGTCACAACTACTATTCGGACAATCCCTTCATCCTGGGCGACATCGTCTGCGCGCTGGCCGAGGCGAACCCGGAACTGCGCGCGCTTGAGCGCCGGCGCTATGCCAGCACGCCGGACGGGCTCGAATATTTCCGCGTGAATGCAGCGGTCGCGCCGGTCAGCGAGGACTGCTCGCTCTACCGCGACGCTTATCCGCTCATCAATGTCAGTGATGCGCCCGTGCAACCGGAAGGCCTGCGCGTGCGCTCTCTGCCGCCGCGCCGCGGCGAGGCCGTTCCAGATCTTCCGATGACGGATGGTGATGATGAATCGGAAGATTTCGAATCCCTTCCGCCGCCAATCGTGACCACCTCTCCGCCGCCGCCACCGCCGCCACCGCCACCGCCAGCGGCCATGGCAGCAGATATCTTCTACGTCATCTACGTTTCGAACCGGGACGACGTGCGGTTCGATGAAGTTGAACCGATCCTGTTGTCCGCGACCGGGCAGGGAGGTATCGAAAGGATCATCATCCGGGCGCATACGGATGGCATCGGGACTGCGCCGGACAATCTTGCGCTCTCCCAGCGCTGGGCCAATGACCTGAAGAACTGGATGGTGGCACGCGGTGTGGCACCAGACCTGATCGAAGCTGAAGGTTTTGGCGAGAGCCAGCCGCTTGAAGCGGTCCCGGACGAAATGACCTCGGTTCTGAACCAGCGTATTGAAATCGAGTTCCGTTTCGGCGGCTGATCGCCGGACACGCAAGAATTAGCAAACGACAGCAGGAAACCCGGAATGTCCTCTCGCCACCTCGTTGAACCGGATCTCCTACCCTTCCTCGATGCATTCCCGACGGTGAGTCTATCGGCCGCCAATATCGCTGCAGTCCGCGCGGCACGGGACGCCATGCTCAGCCAGTTGCCGCCCTTTCCGGATACCGTGTCGGTCGAGCAGCGCTACATTCCCGGTCCGGCGAACGCGCCCGATGTCCGTACAAAGATCTATCGCCGCAAGGAAGGGGCGGCCCTGCGGCCGGCCATCCTGCACCTGCACGGCGGCGGCTATATCATGGGCAATCCCGAGTTCATGGGGCCGCAATGCGCGCTCTGGGCGGACGCGTTTGACGCTGTCGTGGTTGGCCCTGCCTACCGGCTCGGCCCGGAGACGGCCTTTCCGGGCAATGTCGAGGATGCCTATGCCGCGCTGGCCTGGATGGTGGCGCATGCCGGTGAGCTTGGCTTCGATACCGCGCGCATTGCTGTGGCCGGCGAGAGTGCCGGGGGAGGGCTGGCGGCGGCGCTTGCCCTGCTCGTGCGTGACCGGGGTGAATATGCCTTCTGCCACCAGCAGCTGATCTTCCCGATGATCGATGACCGCACGGCCGTGCGCACGGACCTCTCGCCGATGTATGGCGAGTTTGTCTGGAACAACCAGTCGAACCATTTCGGCTGGGAAAGCCTGCTCGGCCAGCCGCCCGGCGGTCCCGGCGTCTCGCCCTATGCGGCGGCGGCGCGTGCGGAAAGTCTCAAGGGCCTGCCGCCGGTTTTCTTGGCCACCGGCGCGCTTGATCTGTTTACGGAAGAAAACCTCGACTATGCCAAGCGCCTGATGGCCGATGGCGTTCCGGTCGAGCTGCATGTCTATCCCGGCGCGCCGCACGCCTTCATGCAGATGACCGGGGCCCGTGTCACCCGCGCCTACGCGCGCGATGCCATGGCGGCATTGGCGCGCGGGCTGGGCATCGAGAAGTCCTAGACGGCCGCGCGCAGCATCCAGGCTGTCTTCTCGGCAATCTGCGCACGCTGCGTGAACAGGTCGACCGTCACGGGGTCGTTGTTCTTCTCGGCGACCTTGATCCCAGCTTTCGCGGCGCGGCTCACGGCTTCGTGGCCGGCGGCAAGATTCTTCACCATCTCGGCAGCGTCGGGCACCCCATTGTCCGGCTTGATGGTCGCGTGTTCCAGCATCTCGCCGGACGAGCCCGGCGCGAAATGGCCAAGGGCCCGGATGCGTTCGGCAATCAGGTCCAGCGCAAGCCAGAGCTCATTGTACTGCACCATGAACATGTTGTGCAGCTCGTTGAAGCGCGGCCCGGTCACGTTCCAGTGGTAGCCGTGCGTCTTGTTATAGAGCGCGTAGGTCTCGCCGAGCAGCACCTTCAGCGCCTCCGCTGAAGTCTTCCGGGCCGCGTCGGTCAGTCCGATATCGATCGCCATGTTGGCCTCCTGAACAGTTGAACATCTGTGCCACGGATATGGGTTTGCACCCGTTGGCATACAAATGCGTACTATCCGAAAGCGCTATAGACGCGGTCTATGACAGCGCGGCGCAGAAACGCTGGATGCGCACCAGCGCTTCCTTCAGGGCTGCGTCGGATGTCGCGTAGGAAATCCGGAACGTGCCCGGCAGGCCGAAGGCCTCGCCGAAGACGATGGCGACCTTTTCGGCTTCCAGCAGCTCGCTGGCGAAGGTCTTGTCCGTGTCGATCAATTTGCCCGAGGGCGCCGTCTTGCCGATCACGCCGGCGCAGGACGGGTAGACATAAAAGGCCCCTTCCGGCTTCGGGCAGACGATCCCAGCCGCCTTGTTCAGGCCTTCGACCATGAAATTGCGGCGCGCCTGATAGGCGGCGCGGAAGCCGGGCAGGAAGTCCTGCGTCCCGTTCAGCGCCTCGACGCTGGCCCACTGGCTGATCGAGCAGGGGTTGGAGGTCGACTGGTCCATCACCTTGCGCATCGCGCCGATCAGTTTTTCGGGACCTGCCGCATAGCCGATCCGCCAGCCGGTCATCGCATAGGCTTTGGAGACGCCGTTCATCGTCAGTGTGCGGTCATAGAGCGTGGGCTCGACCTGTGCGATCGTCGAATACTCGAACCCGTCATAGACGAGGTGCTCGTACATGTCGTCGGTGAGCACCCAGACCTGGGGATGGCGCAGCAGCACGTCCGCGAGGGCCTTCAGCTCGGCGCGCGTATAGGCGGCGCCGGTCGGGTTCGACGGGGAGTTCAGGATCAGCCACTTTGTGCGCGGCGTGATTGCGGCCTCCAGCGCCTCCGGCGTCAGCTTGTAGTTTGCGTTCGCGCCGCAGGGCACGGTGACCGGCGTTGCCCCCGCCAGCAGCACGATTTCCGGATAGCTCACCCAGTAGGGCGCAGGGATAATGACTTCGTCGCCGGCGTTCAGCGTGGCCATCAGCGCATTGAACAGCACCGCCTTGCCGCCCGGCGAAACGTTCACCTGGGCGGGCTTGTAGTCCAGCCCGTTCTCGCGCTTGAACTTGCCGCAGATCGCTTCCTTCAGCTCCGGAATGCCGTCGGAGGGCGTGTACTTCGTCTTGCCTTCGCGGATCGCCCGCATGGCGGCTTCCTTGATGTTCTCGGGCGTGTCGAAATCCGGCTCGCCGGCGCCGAGTCCGATCACATCCAGACCTTGGCGCTTCATCTCGTTGGCCTTGGTCGTCACGGCAATCGTGGCGGAAGGCTTCACGCGGGCGATGGCATCGGAAAGCTGGATATCGGCGGCCATGATGGGCAGGTCCTTATGTAAGGGTAGGCGCGCGCACGCATACCGGCGTGCCCATCGCTCTGCAAGGCGCCGGGGCGCTGCTGCTGCCCGCCGGGTGCGAAAAGGTTTGGTTTCCTGCCGATTACCCGGATGGCGCCATTTCCCGCCTGCAAATTGGCGGAACCGTAAAATGATCGGTCCAGAATCCTTCCACAGGCTGGGAACTTCAGGCCGTTGGGCAGGCCCGGAGGTTGGACATGGCGCAGGCCACTTGGAAAACGCAGGTCGAGGCTGCGATACATGACGTGGGGCGCGATCTGGCAGAGATGACGCGCGAGGCGAAGCATTTCCTGGCCAGTCTAAGCACCACGGAGCGGCTGGTCCTGACCGGATTGCTGATGATCGGCCTGATCTTCCTGCTGCTCAGCCAGTTCCGGAAGCGGGACGGGGCCGAGCATGGTGAGGGCCAGTTCGCCGGCTTTCTCTTCCTGTTTGTTGCTGCGGCCGCCGGAGCCGGATGGATGATGGCCGGCCATACAGCCTGACGCCCTTTCGGCCAGACCCTGGCAGCGCTATCTGTCGGGGATGAACGAGAATCAGGCCGGCACGCCCCCGCTACGGGGTGTCGATGTCATCAAGGACAACCTCTCCCGGCTTCCGTCGAAGCCAGGCGTCTACCGCATGTTCGGTGATGCGGACGAGGTCCTGTATGTCGGCAAGGCCCGCGACCTGAAGGCACGCGTCTCCAATTATACGCGCATGGGCGGCCACACGCAGCGCATCGCCCGGATGATCTCCCAGACGCGGCGGATGGAATTCGTCGTCACCGAAAGCGAGACCGAGGCGCTGCTGCTCGAGGCCAGCCTCGTCAAATCGCTGAAGCCCCGCTTCAACGTGCTGCTGCGCGACGACAAGTCCTTCCCCTACATCCTGATTCGCCGCAATCATGAGGCGCCGCAGATCAAGAAGTATCGCGGCTCGAAACAGGACGAGGGCGACTATTTCGGCCCGTTCGCCAGCGCAGGCGCCGTGATGCGCACGCTCGACACTCTGCAGAAGGCCTTCCTCCTGCGCACCTGCGAGGATAGCGTCTACCATGCGCGCACGCGCCCGTGCATGCTGCACCAGATCAAGCGCTGCGCTGCACCCTGCGTCGGGCTGATCTCGAAGGAAGACTATACGGAACTCGCCAACGAGGCCGCCGATTTCCTGCGCGGGAAGGGCGCCGACCTGCAGAAACGCCTTGCCGCTGAAATGGAAGCCGCCGCCGAGGCGATGGAGTTCGAGACAGCTGCCCGCCTGCGCGACCGGATCCGCGCGCTTGCGCATGTCCGCGCGACGCAGGACGTGAACCCCGACGGCATCGAAGAGGCGGATGTCTTCGCCATCGCGATGGATGGCGGCGTCTCCTGCGTGCAGGTCTTCTTCATCCGCGCTGGGCAGAACTGGGGCGCCACTGTCCACTTCCCGCGCCATGAGCGTGATCAGGGGGCGGAGGAAATCCTCGCCGCCTTCCTCGTCCAGTTCTACGACAAGCGACCGCCGCCGCGCCTCATCCTCGTCAACGAACTGCCCGAACAGGCTGACTTGATCGCCGAAGCGCTGAGCCTGAAAGCCGGACGGAAAATCGAACTGCGCCGCCCCGAACGCGGCGCAAAGCGCGACCTGCTTACGCAAGCTGAACGCAACGCCGCCGAAGCACTCACCCGCAAGCTGTCGGAGACGGCCAGCCAGGAACGCTTGCTTCTGGAAGTGCAGAAAGTCTTCGAGCTGCCGGACGTGCCAGAGCGGATCGAGGTCTACGACAACTCCCACATCCAGGGCACCAACGCCGTCGGCGGCATGGTCGTCGCGGGCCCCGAAGGCTTCCGCAAGGCTGCCTATCGCAAGTTCAACATCAAGGACACCGAGATCACGCCCGGCGATGATTTCGGCATGATGCGTGAAGTCATGCGCCGCCGTTTTGCCCGCGCCCTCAAGGAACGCGAGGCCGGGCAGGACGAGGACTGGCCGGACCTTGTGTTGATCGATGGCGGCCTCGGCCAGCTCAACGCGACCATCGAAACGCTCGCCGAACTTGGTCTGACCCCGGATGATGTCACCCTCGTTTCCATCGCCAAGGGCGTCGACCGCAATGCCGGCCGCGAGCAATTCTTCCGCCCCGGCCGTGCGCCCTTCAAGCTGCCGGAAAACGCGCCCGTCCTCTATTACCTCCAGCGCCTGCGCGACGAGGCCCACCGCTGGGCCATCGGCGCCCACCGCCAGAAACGCGCCGCCGAAGCCGCCCGCTCGCCGCTCGACGAAATTGAAGGCATCGGCCCGACGCGCAAGAAGGCGCTGCTGCACCATTTCGGCTCTGCCCGCGGCGTCTCGCGCGCCAAGGTCGCCGACCTCATGCAGGTCGAAGGCGTCAACGAAGCCCTCGCCATCCGCATCCACGGGCACTTCAACGGCGGGTGAGCGATCCACAGGGCTTAACCCTTTATGGGCTTACACCCGCGCCCCTTATCCCCTATATTGTCCCTGTCTTCGGACTATGGCGATAAATGCGCGTGTAATAAGCGGCTCGGACCCGGGGGCGGTACCCGGCAGCTCCACCAAAAGACGGCTCAGCAGCCGTTTCCTGATGGGGCTGAAATAGTGTCGACGGACGTGTAAAGACGAGGCTTTCGCTCGCTTGAGCTGCGTTAGAAGCTCAAAAGCAAATAGTTGCAAACGACAACTTTGCTGAGGGCGAACTGCTCGCCGCGTAAGCGGTGACGGTTTTTCCGACCTAAGTCCTACGGTTTCAGACCCGTAGGCGGGGCCCGGGGGCGCCTGGCAACAGAAGCCCCCACCTAACCTCATTCTCCCGAGCACGACGTTCGTTTTTGCGTCACCCTCGATGGCCGAAGGCCATCTGAGGGCCCATCACCTCAGCCATCAGCTTTTGATGCGGGTCAAGTTGGGGAGATGGGCCCTCAGATGCGCTTCGCGCATCGAGGGTGACGCATCACATCCGCACTGCAGAATGCGACGTCTACAGAAGAATCGTCCCCTTGCCATCCTTCGCCATCGCGCGGATGTAGGACGGATACTCCCGCATCTGCTTCAGGAACCGGTGCCCGTTCGGGAAGCGTTTCTCGTCCATGCCGGCGCGGTGGGCGGCGAGTTCCATCGAATAGCCCATCACGATGTCCGCCGCCGTCAGCGTGTCGCCCGCAAACCATTTCGACTTGCCGAGCGCCTTCTCGATTTCCGACATCAGCGCGTTGAGACGCGGATCGAAGAACGCCGTGTTCAGCGCGCCCACCAGCGATTTCGCAATCGGCCGCACCAGCATCGGCGCACGGGTCGTCAGCGCGCCGAGCACGAACTTGTTGGTGAGCAGCGGCTGCAGGCTACCCTGTGATGTGTGGAACCAGAAGAGATAGTCCGCCCGGTTCGCGTCGCCCGGTTTTGGGCGCAGCGGGCTGCCCGGCTGGCCGTCCAGGATATAGTCGATAATCGCATTGGTCTCGGCCAGCGTCACCGCCCCGTCGGTGATCACCGGCGCCGTGCCGAGCGGCGAGACCGCCTTGTAGGCCGCCGGCGCGAGCCGCGTATTCGGATCGCGGTCATACAGCTTGATCTCGTAAGGCACGCCCAGTTCCTCGAGCAGCCAGAGAATACGGATCGACTGGGACTTCTCCAGGTGGTGCAGCGTGATCAAGGTCGGCCCTCCAGGCGGTTCATTCCGGGAGAGTAGCTATGGCGCATGCAGCCCCGCGGCCAGTGGTACCGCCGGGTCAGGATGGCTTTGACTGCCGATGCGATCAGTTCTGAGGCACCTGAGCTTCGGCCAGGTCCGCCAATGTCTCCATCGTCGGCGGTAAGGCCGCGCGGAAGCCCGGGCCGAACTGGCCGGACCAGTATCCCGCGAGCGGCCCCGAAAAGCTGACCGTGTGCCGGAAACGCGTCGGCGCTGTACCCGTTATCACCCGCTCCACGGTCAGGCTCGCCAGCGGCAGGCCGGTGCGGAAAGTGTAGGATTCTCCGGGCTCCAGACTGATCACCTCGAAACCGGCGGATGGCCCGTCCAGCGGAATGATCCTGCCTTTTGAGCCCACGGCCATGACGCCTTCATGCTCGGCCGATTTCAACCCCTTGTCCCAGTCCTTCCAGGTGCTGGCATCCGTCCACAGCGCCCAGATCGCTTCCGGCGACGCGGTCGTCGTCACTTCGTGCGAGAAGGCGCGGTTCGTGCCTTCAGCCAGCACCGTTCCCGGCGGCAGCGCCTTGGGCGAACCCGAGCAGGCCGCCAGCACCGCTGCCGTCAACGCTGCGCCCAACCCGGCCACCACCTTTGCCCGTACTCTGCTTCTCATCTCTGCGTCTCCTTCGAGAATGAATAATGTTCATTGTGTGGAGTTCGAAATAGTCCCGTCGCCTTTTCCGGCAAGAGTGAATATCGTTCACCGATGGCAAAGACGCGGCGCATGGATCCCGAAGGCAAGCGCGAGGCAATCCTCCTGGCGGGCGAACGGCTGTTTGCGGGGCAGGGCTATTCCGGCACCACCATGGCGGAGATTGCCGCGGAGGCGGGTGTCGCCGTCGGCACGCTCTACCGCCTGTTCCCGGACAAGCGCGCCCTCCTCGAGGCCCTGCACGTGCGCATGGAAGACCGGTTCATAGAGGCGACGAATGCCGGCTGGGAGGCAGGCAGCGATGGCGCCAGCCGGCTGGACGCAATGGCGGCACGCCTCCTCGCCGAGGCAGAACATCAGCGCGCCGCCATGCCTCTCTACACGCTGACCCGCGACATGATCGTGTCAGATGACTATCAGCCCGGCGCCCGCCTCATCGCAGTCATCCGGGGGCTGTACCAGACCGGCGTCCGCGCGGGCCATTTCCATCGGCATGATCCGGATGCCGCCGCTGCCATTGCGCATGGCATCATCGAAGGCGGCATGCGCGCGGCGATGGGCGCCGGTACACCATCGGCCCGCGCCCGCGTTCTGCGCGACCTGCAAGCCGTCTTCCGGCGCGCCTTTTTGGACACGCCGGACTGAGCGGCGCCTACTCGATGCCGAGCACGTCCTGCAGGAACAGTGTCTCGGCTTCGCGCTGGGCTTCGCGGTTGGATTTCTTGCGGAAGCCGTGGCCCTCATCCATCGCCATCATGAACCAGGCCTCCACGCCGTTCGCCTTCACCGCTTCGAGAATTTGCTCGGCCTCGGTATAGGGCACGCGCGGGTCGTTATAGCCCTGGATGATGAACAGCGGCTTGGTGATCTTCGAGGCGTTCTTCAGCGGTGAGATCTCGTCGAAGAAGGCGGCGACCACCGGGTCACGCTCGTCGCCATACTCGACCCGGCGCAGGTCCACACGGTAGCCTTCGGTGTTCTGCAGGAAGGTCTTGAAGTCCGAGATGCCCACGATGTTCACCCCGCCGGCGAGCCGGTCGCCATAGTCGATCATCGAGGCCAGCACCATGTAGCCGCCATACGAGCCGCCATGCACGACCACCTTGGAGGCATCAAGGTTTGGCTGCGTGGCAATCCAGTCGAGCAGCGCGCCGATATCCTCAACCGACTTCTTGCGGTTCAAGCCATTGTCCAGCGACACATAGGTTTTTCCGTAGCCGGACGATCCGCGTACGTTCGGCACCAGCACGGCGAGGCCAAGCTCATTGGCCCAGTACTGATAGGCCGACGAGAATCCCGGGCGCGACTGGCTTTCCGGCCCGCCATGGATCGAGATGATCACCGGATGCGGCCCCGGGCCTTCCGGCGTGTACATGAAGGCCGGGATATCCATACCTTCAGCGTTCTTGTAGGTCATCATCGTCGGCGAGATGAAGTTCGCAGGGTTCAGCCCGCCGGTCTCCGCTTCAGTCCAGCGCGTCAGGTTCAGCGTCGCGATATCGAACGACCAGGCATCCGCCGGGCTCGTTGCGCCGTTGAAGGTAAAGCCCACCTGCGCGCCGCTCGGCGAGAAGACAAGCCCGCTGGCAATGCCCACCGGCAGCGTCGGGCCGGGGCGCACAAGCCCGCTGGCCACGTCGAGCAGGCGGATCGTGCCAAGGCCGCCTTCGTTCATCGTGAAGACGACCGTCTTCTCGTCCGGCGACAGGGCCCAGTCGGACACATCCCAGCCGATATCGGACGTATAGTTCGTCACGGTGCCATCTTTCGCGATGCGCACGAGGTTCTGGAACTCGCTGTCCTTGTCCGTCGCCGTGATCACCGATCCGTCCGCCAGCAGCGCGGCGCTGGAATAGGCCACTTCATCGTCCGGGTTCAGCTCGGTCAGCGCGCCGGTCGCCACGTCCAGCGCGAAGATCTCGCTCTTGGCCACCGACACATAGCGTTGCAGCAGCAGCGTCTTGCCATCGGCCGACCAGTCCACCGGGCCGATCGCGCCGTCGCCTTCCAGCGCCACGCGCAGGCTTGCCGGGTTGGCCGGGTCCGCAATCAGGATGTCATTGTTGGGGTCGCCCGCGCCGGTGCGCGCCCAGGCGACGACGCTGCCATCATCCGCCCACAGAGCACTGCCATTGCGCGATCCGGGCTCCGAGAACTGGCGGATCTCGCCTGAGTTCAGGTCAAACCGGTAGGCCTGGAAATACTCGTCCCCGCCGCGATCCTTGCCAAACAGGAAGGCCCCTCCCTTCGGGCTCACATCTGCGCTGCCCACGGCGTCGGTGTAGAAGGTCAGCTGCCGGCGTGCGCCAAGCGGCGAGCGCACTTCGTGAATCTGGCTGACATCGGCAAACCGGGTCGAGATCAGGATACCGCCTTCGCCGGTCCAGTCCTGGAAGCCGTGCCCGCGAACGTTCTCATAGCGCGTCAGCCGCTCCTTCAGTTCGGGCGAGGCAGCCGGCACGCCTTCCAGCACCAGGTTGCCTTTCGTCTCGCGCGCGCTCATCGGCGCTGCCGTCTCGGTCAGCGCAGCTTCCGGCGCGCTCGTGCCCGTCTGCGCGCAGGCGGCGAGGGCGAGGGCGGCGATCGAAGTCATCAAGGCATGGCGGCGCATCAGGAGCTCCCGAGTTTCCAGTTTTGTCATGCAAGCTTTTTAGAGCGTTTGGCGCCCTCGTCACCCCTTTTTCGGGGCAGGGGGTTCACATCACCGATGCAATCGGGGTCTAAGGCGCGGCAATCTCGGGAATCGGAGCCTCGCACATGTTGAAAAAGACCGGATGGCTATTCGCCGCTGCCCTCATCGCGCTTGGCGCTTGCCAGAGCGCGCCGCCGGCGCCCATCGCGCCCTCCGCCCCCGCAGAGGCCGCGCCTGTTTCGTCCCCGCGTGTCCTGCTCATCGGCCTCGATGGCTTTCGCCCGGAGATGCTGGACTGGGACGCGCCCAACCTGAAGGCCCTCGCCGCCCGCGGCGTACGCGCCGAAGCGATGATCCCGGTGATGCCCAGCGTCACCTTCGTGAACTTCTACTCCCTCGCCACCGGCCTCTACCCCGAGAACCACGGCATGGTCGCCAACTATCCCTATGACGCCGAGGCCAGGGAGCATTTCCAGCAGGCCACCGGCCCCACCGAGGAACGTTGGTGGCAGGGCGAGCCGATCTGGGTCACCGCCGAGAAGCAGGGCCTGAAGACCGCCATCATGTTCTGGCTCGGCTCGGAAGTCCCGCATGACGGTGTGCGTCCCTCGATCTGGACGCCCTACCAGCACGAGAAGCCCTATCAGGAACGCGTCGACGAAGTCCTCGCCTGGTATGATGTCCCGGACGCCGAGCGCCCCCGCTTCGCTGCCGTCTATTTCGACCGCGTCGATACCGTCACGCACTATACCGGCCCGAACTCCGCCGACGCGAAGGCCGCCGTCACCGAAATCGATGCCTATGTCGGCCAGCTGATCGACGGCCTCAAGGCGCGCGGCCTGGCAGACACCACAACGGTCATCATCGTCTCCGATCACGGCATGGCCTACACGCCGCCGGATCAGGTGCTCGATGTCGGCGAATACATTGATCTGGGCCAGCTGGTCGTCAGCCAGTTCGTCGGCCCCTATGGCGGCTCGGGCCATCCCTTCCTGCAGATATATGGCGAAGGCCCGGCGCTCGAAGCCGCCTATAACGGCCTCTCCATCGCGTCCGAACACATCCGCGTCTACCGCGCCGGCGCCATGCCCGCGCACTACCACCTCGACCACCCGACGCGCGGGCCGGATCTCCTCGCCGTCGCCGATCCGGGCTGGCTGATGCGCAGCGTCAATGTCGGCGGCTGGCGCGCGCCCATCCCGGGCAATCACGGTTATGACAATCTGGCGCCCGAAATGGCCGCGACTTTCCTCGCTGCCGGCCCGGTCTTCCCGGAAGGCGCGGTCGCCGCCCCCTTCGAGAACGTCAACGTGTACGGATTGATTGCCTGCGCCCTCGGCATCACGCCCGCAGAGACGGACGGCGATCCGGCTGTGGTCGCAGAAATCACGGGCGGCCGCTGCCCGGCGGACTAGCGGCCAGCCGTCTGGAACCTAGCGCACCCGAGGGCGCAGCGGCGTTCTCGGATGCGATGATCCATAGGACAACGCCTGACGCTTGGTCGTCGCCTTCGCGCACGCCTCCACAGGAATATACTCGGCGCCCCAGCTGTGCTGCATGATCCCCATGGTCTGATTGTTTCCGTACTGCTGGATCGAGCCATCGAGATTGCGTCCGTTCTGGACAAGGCACGCCGCATTGTTCGATCCATCCTGCAGCACCGTTCCGGTATTGCCGTGTCCGAACTGCAGGATGCCGGCCGCATTGCCGCTGCCTGTCTGCTGGATGCCGGCGCCGTTCGCGGTCCCGTCCTGCACGACCCGCGTTGTGTTCTTCGCCTGAACCGCGGCGCGGGTCGGGTTTGCCTCGGCCGTAAAGGTGGCCGAACTGGCAACCAGGGCAAGGCCAGCGAGGATGTGTTTGAATGCGTAAGTCATGATAATCTCCTAGGACAGGCGTTCGGCAGTGCAGAGCGCACCATCGGCGTCTCTGAGGGTCAGAAGGGCGCTGTAACGCCCGCCTGAAAATTCAGCGGAGCCCACGGTCGCGCGCTCCCCGGAGGCAAGCTCAACCGGCCCGCCCTGGGATACATCGGACGATCCGGCCCTGCCCTGCGCCGTCACGGTAAACTCATAGTCTCCGTACACGGCATCACCCGCCTCCACGACCGCCTCTAGGCGAAAGCCGTCCGCCGTCGGCGTCTCGCGGATGCGGCACTCCGCCAGCGGGGCAGGCGCAGCGGCCTCGCCCTTGACGTACTCGCCCGGCACGACGGCAGCTGTTTGCACCTCGGCAGGTGTCTGCACGGCGCACGCTGTGACGAGCGCGAGGGCAGCAGCAATCGATGGAATCTTCATCCGCGTATCTCCTTGTGCGGCGGGCATTGCGGGGAGGCGCGAAGGCCTCCCCGCCTTACGTGTCAGTTATAGCCGCTCTGCACGACCACCGAGATGTTGCCCTCGCCGCGCTGGCGCACGGTCACGTCCTGACCATTGCCAACCTGAATGATGCCCGACGTGTTGTTGTAGCCATCCTGGTCTGCCACGGCCCTGTTGTTCGTGCCGATCTGTGCGATGCCCGAGACGTTGCCATAGCCGGTCTGCAGCGTGTCGGCGCGCAGATTGCGGCCGTCCTGCCCGGTAACGGCAAGGTTGTTCTCGCCGATCTGCGCGGTGCCCACGCTGTTGCGCGTGCCGTACTGGTCCATGCGCAGGAAGTTGTTGTAGCCGCTCTGGACGCCGCGCGCATAATGGCCGTTTCCGCCCTGCACGATGACCGTGCCGTTGCGCGAGCCTTGTTGCGCGGCAGCCGCGCCATTGTTCCAGCCCGACTGGTCGATGCGAACCCGGCTGCTCCGGTCGGCATGGGCGGCGCCAAGGCTGAACACCATCAGGGCAGCGGCGGCAGTGGTGATAAGACGTTTCATGTTTCAAGCTCCTGGTTACATCTTGCGCGTCACGGGAAGGGGCGCTCGATCACGTACAGGAATGACGTCTCCGCCCTGAACGCACTTTGAACGCGCCCGTTCAGCTTCGTTCATCTTGAAGATGAACAATTCGTCAGGAAGAGAATGATCTGTAGGCAGATAAAAATAAGGTAGATCGGCTCTGCGCCAAGCACCGCTCTATCCTTCGTCCCTGGCCTGCGCTGCTTTCAGCGCCGCTCACTTATCTGCGGCGTGAAGGTTGAAACCTCGCCAAACAAACCAAAGCTCATCCTGAGCGAAGTCGAAGGATGGGCCAAACAACGCTAGGCTCGCCCCGGCTCGTCCTTCGAACCTAATCCTGACAAATTGTCCGGATGCGTCAGCCTGTAAAACCGGCCCCGCTCATGAATTGCCGGCGCCGTGCGGGAGACCGACAAGGCCTTCAGCCCATCCCAATCCCGGTTCACGAACGCAATCTTCTTCGCCCGGGTCCAGCCCTTCATCTGACGCTCGAACGCAACCGCCTCGGCCGGGGCCTCGAAGTCACCCGCCCAGACCAGCCGCACCGGACGCCGCCGGAACGTCCAGGCTTTCGGAAAAAGACCCGCATTGTGTTCTGCCACGCGGTCTTCCGGATCGACGCCGCGATGGGACCCGACGTAGATTTTCCCGTCAGCGCACTCGAGCAGATAGACCCAGACCAACATGGGAGGAATTTAAGTTTATCTGCGATTGTTTGAAAGCTCAGCGAGCCCGCTCTATCCTTCGACTTCGCTCAGGATGAGCTTCTCAACTTCAGCCAACCAGAACCACGCTCATCCTGAGCGAAGTCGAAGGATAGGCCAAACAGAGCGTCACCAGCCCCGAAATCTCATCCGCTCACGAATACCGCGCCTCGACCTTCTCCGCCTTCACGCCCGCCTTCACATCCGCCAAAGCCGCCGCGAGGTCGCGCAGATACCCCTCCGCCACTTCCGCATGTTTCGGTGACAGCATGAGGTGCAGGCTTGCGGGCTCTGCCGTGAATGACGTGAACCATCCCCGCACCCGCATCGCGGCGTAGAGCGCCAGCGTCTCCGCCTCAGGGTGCCGGAACGCGACCAGCCCGAGCAGCGGCCGGCCGAGCACTTCAAAGCCGAGCGCCTTCACGCCCGCCTCGATCCGCTCCCGCGTCGCACACACGAGGCCCTGCTTCTCGCGGTACCCGTCCACGCCCAGCACGTTCATCACCGCCCAGGCCGCCGAGATCGCGCCGCCTGGCCGCGTGCCGGCCAGCGTCGGCGTCCGCATCGGCGCGCCGCTCCAGTCCTTCATCGAGAAAGGCATGTGCCTGTAAAGTTCCTCGCTGCGGAACAGCACGGTCGAGGCGCCCTTGGCGCAGTAGCCATACTTGTGCAGATCCGCGCTGATCGAGTGTACCGCCGGCACCTCGAAATCGAAGGCCGGCACAGGCACGCCGTTCATCCGCGCGAACGGCGCGAAATATCCGCCGACGCAGGCATCCACATGCAGCCACACGCCCTTCGCCGCCGCGACCTCGCCGATCGCCGCGACGGGGTCGATGATGCCATGCGGAAAGTTCGGCGCCGAGGCGACCATCATGATCGTGCCGGCGTCCACCGCCGCGGCCATCGCGGCGGGGTCGGCCTCATAGCTGCCGTCGTTCTTCAACGGGGTGCGGCGCAAGCTGATATCCATCAGGTGCGCCGCCTTGTCGAAGGCAAGGTGCGCCGAGCGTGGCAGCACGATGTTGAACGGCCCCGCCTTTCCCTTCGCACGTGCGAAGTCGCGCGCCGTCTTCATCGCCATGGTGATCGAATCGGTGCCGCCCGACGTCATCGCGCCCGTAGCCCCCACCGGCCCCTGCAGCAGGCCGAGCGCCATGGCGATCACCTCCTTCTCCATCTGCGCCAGCGACGGGAAGGCGAGGGGGCCGAGCCCGTTCTCGGACATGTAGAGCCCGTACGCCTCGTGCTGGATATGGTGCACATCCTCGCCCGCGTTAAACACGTAGACGGCCGTCTTGCCGCTGCGCCAGTCGACATCGCCGCCGCCGCGCGCGGCCATTTCGGCGCGCACCTCGTCCCAGCCCCGACCCTTCTCCGGCATCTGCATGGCCTGCTCCTCCAGCCTTCAGGGGGAATCCTAGGCGCTGCTTTCCCGGCTGGCCAGCACCCGGTGGTAAATACGCGAGGCGAAAATAAATGCTCGCGTGTTGCGCTAAGGCCGTTGCGGCCATCGCGGGGTCTGCGTAATTTACATTTCGATAACCAATCAACTCCGGGAAGAGCGCGCGCAAGATGACGGACTATATCGGATACGAAGCGCTCACCCAGGCTGCCATGCGCGGTGTCGTCCGCGAGGCCCTGCGCCGCGCCCGTACCAATGGCGGCGTCCCGGGCGACCACCATTTCTACATCTCCTTCCGCACCCGCGCCCCCGGCGTGAAGATTGCCGACCATCTGGTCCAGCGCTTCCCGGAAGAGATGACCATCGTCATCCAGCACCAGTACTGGGACCTTGAAGTCCACGAAGGCCATTTCGAAGTCGTGCTGAAATTCGCCGGCGTGCCGCAGCACCTGTCGATCCCGCTGGCCGCGCTGACGCGCTTCGTGGATCCGTCGGTGAACTTCGGACTCACCTTCGAAACGCGCGGCCGCGATGCCGGTGTGCTCGCCCCGGCCAAGGACGCCGCCGAAGAGGCCGCGCCCGCTGCCCCGGCTGAAACCGTCGTCAGCCTCGACGCCTACCGCCGCAAGTAGGGCCCCGGCGCCTTGTCCGAGGATACAAAGCCCCGCGTCTCCGATGCCGAGATGCTGGCCCGCTTCCAGAACTCGAAGAAACGCCCGCCCTGTTCGGACACGCTCGGCATGCGCCTCGTGGACCTCAGCCAGGAGCGGCAATGGGTACGCATGGAATTCGACGTGCCGCAGATGTTCGCCAATCCCACCGGCGCCGTGCAGGGCGGCTTCATCGCCGCGATGATGGATGAAGCGATGAGCACCGCCGTGATCATCGCGTCCAACGTCACGATGACCGCGCCGACCCTCGAAATGAAGACGAGCTACCTGACGCGCCTGATGCCCGGCAAGGCCGCCGTCGAGGCGCGCATCCTGAAACTCGGCAAGTCCGCCGCCTTCATGGAAGCCGATTGCTTTGATGCGAACGGCAGCCTCGTCGCCCGCGCCACCGCCACCGCCATCCCGATGCCCTTCAAACGCCTCTGAGGACTCCCCCCATGCTTCGCCCCGCCGCGCTCGCGCTCGCCGCAATGATCTCCGCCTGCGTCGCGCCGGAAGCCCCGCCTGCCGAAGTCGCGGCGCCGATCATGATGGATGTCCCCGCTCAAGGTCCGAACGGCGGCCCGAATACCGATCAAGAATGGGCCCGTGTCACCCGCTTGCAGCGCGCGGAAATCCTCGCCCGTGCTAAAGCGGCGCCCGAAGCCAAGGCCCGCTTCGCCCTGATGATGGATTGCGGCCGCTACGCCTCGGATTACGGCTCGCGGAAATTCTTCGACGATGACAAGGCCGGCCGTCCGAAGGATGAAGCCTGCCTCGCCCTGTCGGACGCCGCCAGCGCCGCGTTCTATGCCGAGGCCGACAAGGCGCTCACCCTGAACGAGATGGACCGCTTCCAGTATTTCAATTCGGGCCTGATCCAGGACCGCGAGGAATTCCGGGAGCAGGGCGACGCGGCTGCCCAGCGCGCCTACCTCCAGGCCAGGACCGAAGCCTGCTTCGCCGCGCCGGACCAGCCGCCCGGCCTGACAGCCGAGCTGCTCACCGACTGCCCGATCGCGCTGACCGGCACGCCGATCGCAAATTAGGCGGCCTCCCCGGCAAAAATCCCCCGCGCGCCCTCCCGAAAAATCGGCTACTCTCGTGCCAATACAAAAAACTCCCGGGAGGAGACCCCAATGGCTGACGATCCCAAAGCGCCTCCGGGCGTTCCCCAAACCATCCTCGAGCTTTCCGCCTTCAACCCCGCCGCGCGCGACAATCCCCATCCGATGATGGCGGCGCTGCAGGCCGGTTGCCCGGTGATGCGTGACGAGGTGGCCAAGGTCTGGGTCCTCAGCCGCTACAAGGATATCCGCGACACGGTGAACGACCGCACCTTCGTTCGCCATCCGCTCCACGCCGATCCGGACTCGATCACCGCCCGCCTGGTCGAGGAGGGCAGGGAAGGGCGCACCAGTATCCTCTTCCTCGACGATCCCGACCATGCCCGCATCCGCCAGCCGCTGGCGAAGGCCTTCTATGCCCGCATCAACCGGATGCGCCCCGAGATCGAGGCGATGATCGACGAGGTCATCGAGGCCGCCCCCGCCACCGGTGCGTTTGACCTGATGGACAAGATCGCCGTGCCGATCCCCGTGCTTGTCATCGCGCGCATCCTCGGCGTCGACGAATCCATGCTGGCGAGTTTCCGTCAGTGGTCGGAGGATGTTATCCTGGGCCTCAGCCCGGTCCGCACGCCGGAAGAGAACGCCCGCCTGATCGCCGGCGGCGCTGCCCTCGACGCCTATTTCGCCGAGCTTATGCAGGCCCGCCGCAAGACGCCGCAAGATGATCTCGTCACCGACATGGTCCAGCTGCAGGCAAAGGGTGAGGCGAACATCGCGGACGATGAAGTCTGCCTCAACCTGCAGGCCCTCCTCGTCGGCGGCAACCTGACGACCACCGACCTGATCGGCAACGGCATCTGGCTCCTGCTGACGCATCCCGAACAGGCCGCCGCCTTGCGCGCCGATCCCGGCCTCGCCGCCCAGGCGGTGGAAGAAGTTTTGCGCTATGAGGCGCCCGTGCAGGTCACTTCCCGCATTGTCGAGCAGGATCGCACCGTCGCCGGCTGCCCGATGCACAAGGGCCAGCCGGTCTTCAACATCCTCGCCTCTGCCAACCGCGACCCCGATGTCTTCGAGGCTCCGCAGGATTTCGACATCACGAAGAAGCGCGCCAGCCACATCGCCTTCGGCGGCGGCCCCCACATCTGCATCGGCGCCCCACTCGCCCGCATCGAAGCCCGCCACGTCTACGTCAAACTGCTGGAGCGCTACCCGAACCTGCGCCTCCCGGAACAGGACCTCATCTGGCGCACGCTCCCCTTCTTCCGCGGCCTCGAAAAACTGATCGTGGAGAATTGAACCGGGCTCGCCTGCCGCAAACCTGCCTACTGCCGCTCATCCCGGCGGACGCCGGGACCCAGGCTTCCTTATAATCCGTCCACTGAGCACTTACGCAACCAATCTCCGCGCAAAAACCCAATCCAAACAACGCCCCGCAACTATTTCCGGTAAACTTGCGCTACCCCTTCGCAGCCGTGCCTATAATGGCGGCATGGACCAGACCCTGCCGCCTCAGGACGACCACCCGAATGGCTCCCTCATTGATGAGGGGCTGCACCTTGCCGCATGGTTCTTCCTCCAGATGCGCGAGATGCTGAAGCCGGGCCTCGGCGCGCGCGCCTTGCGCCACCTCTTCCGCCACTACCTGCGCCCGGCTGAAGCCGCCCTGCGCCGCGCCATCTGCCTGATCGCCGATACGTTGGGGCCGGAATCGGCCCGTGCCAGAAAGAAACCCGCTCGCCCCGGCGCAAGTGGCGCCCGCGATCCGCAAAGCTCCGCCAAGCCCCGCGCGCCCACCTTCCGCCTTACCGAATCCCTGCCGCGTCCGAAGACGGACTATCTGCCGCCCGCCCTGCGCCCGCGCATCTCCATCGCCGGCTTCGCCCCGCCGCCACCACCGCCTGCGCCCAAGCCCCGCGCACTGGCCGATCCTGCCGCGCTCGCGGCAAAACTCGAACGCCGCCTCGACGCCTTCGACGCCGCCTTCCGCGACCTGCGCGGCGCGGCCCGGCGCCTCCGCCGCCTGCGCGTCCGCAGCTCTGCAAAGCGCCCGCTTCTGTGCTTTCTGCAAATCCCCGGCATCGCCGCCAAACCCGTCAACGCCCAGGCCCGCGACCTCCTTGAACGCCTCAACCGCGCGACTTTCGACGTGTTCCGCGTGCCGGTGGATACGTCCTGATCTAAAAAGGGAAGGGAACTGAGTTCACCGGAAGGCGAGAGCCTTGCCGGTTATTTGCGCTGCCCCCAAAGCCCATTTTCCCAAGGGGGAGGGGATCAACTCATCGAACCTGGGGCGCTGACTACCCCACCGCCTCTGCACGCATCCAGATCCCGTCGCGCTCGCCCTCACGCCGTTCCACCAGCAGCCGCGCCACCTGGTGATCGTCCTCGAACACATTCCCGGTCAGCGAATCGAGCAGCGCCTTCGCGAGATTGTCGAGATCCATCCACGGTGCCTCGCCCAGATGCTCCATCACGATGTGCACGGAATAATCCCCATAGCCGGGGCGCAGGCGCGGGAAGTCCTTGCGGAAGAACTCCTTCAGCAGCGTCTTGTAATACTTGGTCTGCGTCGTCAGCCCCGTGCACGCCACTTCTAGCGCGCCGTCCTCGGTAATCCGTGCCCGAACCTTTCCGGCGTTGATCCAGCCTTCGGCAGGCCGCGAGGTTGGGCTGCCCGGGAAATCAGGTTCGGTCATGCGGGCGGCAAGGTCGCGTTGAAGTGGTCAATCACTATCTGCGCCGCCTCGTCATGAAGTGCGCTCCGGTCCAGACTCTCGGGGTCCTTGCAGACCGGCACAAAGCGCCGGCCTCTGGACGTGCATTCGTTCAGGAAAATGTAGTGCGTGGCGCCGGGTAGCTGCGCCTCGGCAGCGCCCGGTATCAATCCGGCAAGGGCCCCGGCATTGGTTGCCCAGGGCGCCACGTTGTCGCTATCGCCGCCAATGATCAGCACCGGTGCGTTCAGTCCGGAGAGCGACTCCCGCGTGAATGCCTGTCCCAGCGCAGGCGCGAGGGCGGCGAAGCTCGATATGCGGGCGTCGCCGTAATCCGCCCCGTCTTGCTGAACGGCGGCTTGAAGTGCAGGGTCGGCCGCGAGCATCCGGTTGAAGTCCGCTTCGGCCTCCGGATACTCCGTCTGCGGATCACAGGTGGCGTCGCGCGCCGCGCTGGCGCAGAATCCGGAAAACTGCTCAAGATTGGTCCGCCCGCCTGCCAGGGCGATCACGGTGTATCCACCCAGCGAGAATCCGGCGGCGCCGATCCGCGCAGGATCAATCATCGGCCCGAAGTCCGGGTGCTCCAGCAACTGATCCAGCACCGCGCTCAGGTCGCGGGCCCTTTCCCAGGGCAGCCGGAACCCTCTCGGATCCGGCTTTGCCTCGGCGGCCGTGTTGCCGTGATGATCGACGGCGGCAACGATGTAGCCTTCCGCCGCCAGCCGGCGGGCCAGCCACATCATCTGCAGGCCCGAGCCACCGGTCCCGTGAGAAACGAGCACCAGAGGCAGGCGCCCGCCTTGCCGCGCCTCTGCGCCGCGCGCCGCAAAGCCTCCCGTGAACACCGGTTTGTCTGAAGGGATGAGGACTTCCGTCATCCCGGCGCCCTCGGCGGCGGGATACCAGACGGTCGTCGCCAGCGGACGGGAAGCCGCGCCGTCCCAGCTGAGCCGGGCCGGATCGGCGAGGTCCAGACGTTGCATGCCGATGGGAGGGCCTTCAGGCGCCCGTGTGGCAGCCTGCTCACAGGCCATCGACCCGAAGCCCAGCACCAGCAGGGCTGCCAGCGATTGAGCGTACCGTTTCATTCTCGACAGTCTCCCCGGTTTGCCCGTGTTCGCCCCCGCCTTGCTCACTCGGTCAATGGCCCTGGCTCTGTCGCCGGCGGGGCAGGGGTTGTGTATTCATCTTCCAGCTTGAACACGACCCTGTTCACGATTGCCGGACGCGGCCCGTCAGCCGGCGGTTCGAAGGCCCAAATCGCCACTGTGGCTCTCGCGTTACTTTCGAACAGCCGGCTCGAGCAGACCGGCATTATGTTTTCGGTCCGCCCTTCGCCGTTGATGTCGAAGACGATGTCGCACACGCCGTTAATTCCCAACTGGGAGGCGCACAACGGAAAACCCGGCGGAGGGCGCCGGAGGATCTCTGGCCGGATCTGTTGGTACCCCTCAGGCAGGGCCGCATTCCGCTCCGCGATCCGGGCTTGCAGGTCGGCTTGGGTGAAGCTCGGTCCAAGCGCATGCTGATCACTGCAATAGGATGAGGGCGCCGGTTCCAGAGGGGCAAACGCCCAGTCGTCTTCGGCGCTGGCGCACCCGGCCAGCGCCAGCAACGCCAAAAGGATCAGGTCGCGGGTCGTCATCGGCAGGCGCTCCATCCGGCAGTCGGTCCCCAAGCTAACCCAACCCCGGCCCTTTGCCAGCCCCTCCGCCCTTGAAGCCTCGGGCCTGCCTCGCTAGACCGCGCGGGCAGACGAGACACCAGCCCGATCAGGAGCCCCCATGGCCGCCAAGACCCCCACCCGCACTGAAACCGATACCTTCGGCCCCATCGAGGTCGAGGCGGACAAGTACTGGGGCGCGCAGGCGCAGCGCTCGCTCGGCAATTTCAAGATCGGCTGGGAGCGCCAGCCCGCCCCGATCATCCGCGCCCTTGGTATCGTCAAGAAGGCCGCCGCCGAGACCAACATGGCGCTCGGCAAGCTGGACCCCGCGCTCGGCAAGGTGATCATCCAGGCGGCCGATGAATTGATCGAAGGCAAGCTCGACGCGCATTTCCCCCTCGTCGTCTGGCAGACGGGGTCGGGCACCCAGTCCAACATGAATGCCAATGAGGTGATCTCCAACCGCGCCATCGAGATGCTGGGCGGCGAGATGGGTTCGAAGAAACCGGTCCACCCGAACGACCATGTCAACATGAGCCAGTCGTCGAACGACACGTTCCCGACCGCCATGCACATTGCGTGTGCGGAGGAGGTGATCCACCGGCTGCTCCCGGCGCTGCAGGTCCTGCACAATGCGCTGAACGACAAGGCCGAGGCCTGGAAGGGCATCATCAAGATCGGCCGCACCCATACGCAGGATGCGACCCCCGTCACGCTGGGCCAGGAATTCTCGGGCTATGCCAAGCAGGTCGAGAACGGCATCAAGCGGATCGAGATGACCCTCCCGATGCTGATGGAACTGGCACAGGGCGGCACGGCGGTCGGCACAGGCCTCGCCTCGCCGGCGGGTTTTGCCGAGAGCGTTGCGGCCAAGATCAGCCAGATCACCGGCCTGAAATTCACGTCCGCGCCGAACAAGTTCGAAGCCCTCGCCGCGCATGACGCAATGGTCTTCACCCACGGCGCCATCACGACCGCCGCGATGAGCTGCTTCAAGATTGCCAACGACATCCGCTTCCTCGGCTCGGGTCCACGTTCCGGACTTGGCGAGCTTTCGCTGCCGGAGAACGAGCCCGGCTCGTCGATCATGCCCGGCAAGGTGAACCCCACTCAGTGCGAAGCGTTGACCCAGGTCTGCGCGCATATCCTCGGCAACAATGCCGCCATCGCCTTTGCCGGCAGCCAGGGCCATTTCGAACTCAACGTGTTCAACCCGATGATGGCCTACAATTTCCTCCAGTCCGTGCGCCTGCTCGCCGATGCCTCGGTCTCCTTCACCGAGAATTGCGTGGTCGGCATCGAGCCGCGCCTCGACAATATCCAGCGCGGCCTCGAGAACTCCCTGATGCTGGTCACCCCGCTCAAGGAAAAGTACGGCTATGATCTCGCCGCCAAGGTCGCCAAGAATGCCCACAAGAATGGCACCACCCTGAAAGTCGAAGCCCTGAAACTCGGCATCTCCGAAGAAGACTTCGACACGATCGTGCGCCCCGAGAAGATGATCGGGCCTGATCCGGCCTGAGGGCAGGGCAGGAGCGTTCCGGCTTGCGCTTTGACATGAGGCTTGCAACCTTCCGGCGGATCGGAGGCAAACCTTATGGCCGAGCGGCGCGCGATTGATTTTGAAGGCTTCGTCATGCAGGTCCGCCAGCAGCGCGGCGCCGGCTGGGACGCGGAGAATTATCCTTTCAGCCTTCCGGCTATTTCGGGCTGGGAAACGCTGGACCTCCACCCGAGGGTCACTTTCCTCGTCGGCGAGAACGGATCAGGCAAATCAACGCTCGTTGAAGCGATCGCCATCGCGGCGGGTTTCAATGCTGAAGGTGGCAGCCGCAATCATAACTTTCGGACCGAACAGGCACATTCGGGGCTGCACCAGTTCCTGCGGCTGGTACGAGGCGCCAAGCGGCCCCGCGACGGATTCTTCCTTCGCGCCGAGAGCTTCTTCAATGTGGCGTCCAACATAGACGCGCTTGATCGTGAGCCCGGTTTCGGACTGCCAATCATCGACGCCTATGGCGGGGTTTCGCTGCATCACCAATCGCACGGTGAAAGCTTCATGGCGCTGATGCAGAACCGGCTTGGCGGCAAGGGATTCTACGTGTTGGACGAGCCTGAGGCTGCGCTATCACCGCAGAGACTGATCCGCTTCCTCAGTCGTCTTCACGAACTGGTCAAAGATGACAGCCAGTTCGTCATCGCCACGCATTCTCCGATGATCCTCGCCTATCCTGATGCCTGGATATTTGAGATGACCTCAGAGGGTCCGCAGCGGCGGGACTGGGATTCCCTTGAGCATGTGAAGCTGACGCGCGATTTCCTTATGTTTCCGGAAAAGTATCTCTGGGACATCATGGACGAGAATGACGGCTTGTAGTTGTGGTGTCGCTCCTTGCCGAGAGATTCGACGTGGCCCGGTTCGTTGTGCAGACTGTGGACCCCGCCTCGCGGTGAATTGCGGCGCATATGCATCGCGGAACCTCCGCGCGGGCGTGATCCATGCGCGCCTGCATGCCTTGCGAATTGTGTGCGCGATGACTGCAAAAATTTCGTGCGCTGCCGGGCCGCTGCCTTCCAGAATTGAATCTGCTGTGATTGCAGCGTAAACCGGGATCGTCCGCACCGGGATGATTTGCCTTGCATAGCTGCCCTGCGCGATTTCCCATAAAAATCATTATTGACTTTCAACAGATGTTCAATGAGCCTCAGGGTCAAGGAGGACGGCTGTCGTCCTTCGTGAGGAACATGAAAATGTCTGGGTCATCTGACACTCCAAGGGGCTGGGAATCCGAGGGGGCAGAGGCTGGAAAGGCGGCGGAGACGCCAAAAACCAAGCGGGTGCGCAAGGCGGCTGCCAATCGCACGCCAACAGCAAAGGGGCGGCGCAAAGCTCCGCCTACGAACAAGAAGAAAGCCGCAAAGGAACTGCAGCGGCTGAAAACCGGCGACAGCCTCATTCTCGGCTGGAAAATGCCGGACGAGCGCGCACCGTTCGGCTTCCGCAATGCGGAGCCTGGCCGGGCGCCCACGGATGCCGAGCCGATCCTGCTGAACGGCGAAGGCCACATGATCACCATCGCGCCCACAGGGGCAGGCAAGGGGCGCGGCGCGCTGATCCCCACGCTGCTGACCTATGAGGGGCCGGTGATCGTCATCGACCCGAAAGGCGAGGCCTGCCGCATCACGGCGCGCCGCCGCCGCGAAATGGGCCAGACCGTGCACGTCATCGATCCCTTCCAGCTGATCTCGACCGAGACGGACAGCCTGAATCCGATGGATGCCTTCTCCATTCCGGGCGTTGATCCATCATCGCTCGCTCTGGATATTGCCAAGCAATTGTCGGGCGGCGGCAAGTTCTCCAAAGATCCCTTCTGGGATGTCCGGGGGCATGATCTGGCGGCCGGCGTGATCGCGGCCATCGCTGCCACACGCGAGCCGGAAAAATGCAATCTCATCGAGGCCCGGCGCCTGTTGAAGGCCGATGACGTCAACTACAATCTCGCCGTCCTCCTGGATCAGAATGGCGGCAAGATCCCGCCCTTCGCCTATGAGGAAATCTCGAGCTACCTTCAGACCACGGACGTCACCCGTTCGGGCATTCTCGCGACGACCTGCAGCTACTTCTCGGTGATCGCCTCGATGCCCGCGCAGCGAACGGTCAACAAATCGACCATCGACCTCGAAGCGGTGCGCCGAGGCGATCCGATGACGATTTATCTCGTCGTGCCGCCTACCAAGCTCGCCAGCCATGCGCCGCTCTTCCGGCTGTGGACGGCGGCGCTGATGTCGGCCGTGCTGTCGCGCGACTCGCACCTGCCAGAACATCGCACGCTGTTCGCCATCGACGAGTGCGCCCAGCTTGGTGATTTCGGCATGCTGCCGATGATCTACACGCTCGCGCGCTCCTACGGCATGCGGGTCTGGTCCTTCTTCCAGGACCTTGCCCAGATACAGGGGATGTTCCCGAACGACTGGTCGACGGTGCTGACCAACACGGCGGCGATCGAGGTGTTCGGTGTGCCCAACCACCTGATGGCCACCGACCTTGCCCGCGTGCTCGGCGATTTCTCCGAGGACGAATTGCGCAACATGGACCGCGCCCAGATCGGCCTGCAGATTTCCGGCCATCGCGGGATCACGGCGCGCCGGATGGACTATCTGAACGACCCGGCCTTCGACGGCCTGTTCGATCCCCACCACATGCTGGGGGGCAAGCCGCCCAGCGGGTCCGGCGGGCCGGGCGTGTCGCTCTGACCGGCTCATTTCCATGATGTGGGGCCGGGCGGCGTAGAGCTGTCCGGTCCTGCAATGGGCGGCGCGCGCTGATTGTGCGCAGGAATTATGCGCATTATACATGCGTATTAACCGGAGCCCTACATGGCCAATAAAGTCCGCGTCAGCCTCACCATTGATCAAGCCCTCGTCGCGCAGGCCAAGGCCGCCGGGGTAAACCTGTCTGCCGTTGCGGAGGAGGCGATCCGGTTCCGCACGCGGGAAGAAGAGATGCGGCAATGGTCCGAGGCGAACCGGGAGGCGATTGCCGCCTGGAACAAGCGGATCGAGGAAGAAGGGCTGTGGTCGGACGGGCTCCGGCTGTTCTGATCGATGCAGGCCCTGACGGTCCACGCGCTCAAGGGCACCACGCGACGCGTAGTCGTGCTCCAGCACCCCGGGCTCGATACCGGTGCGAGCGTCCTTGTTGCGCCGCTGTTTCGGGCGAGCGACCTTCCCGAACTGCAAGGCGTGACTCCAAGGGTGAGTCTGGACGGCGAGGACTATCTGATTGCTGTTCAGCTGCTAGCCGCAATCCAGCGCAAAGATCTTGGGCCGGTTGAGCGAACCCTTGCGCAGCACGAATACGCCATTGCCAATGCCATCAATCGCCTCTTCTTCGGCATCTGACAGTCTTGCTGACGCTGCCCCGGCGGGCGGATAGAGTGGCGCCAGAGAATCACTACGTGAATCACTTGCCCGCCCAGAAAGGCCCGCCCATGTCCAAACCTCCCGTCGGCTCGAAAGCCAATCCCTCGCAATTCGATGTCCTGCCGAAACTGGCCGAAGACGAGCCCTATTTCGTGATCCGCGCGCATGACCCGATGTCTTCGGCGCTGGTCGAGCTGCACGCCTATATCGGCGCGGGGCAGGCGGGGGCGGCCCACAACAAGCTGGCCGAGATCATGGCACTCACCTCGCAGAAGCCGCCGCGCCCGGCCTCCAGTCCGAAATACCGCGAGACCTTCGCCATCTCGCTGGCGATGGAGCAATGGCGCGAGGCGAACAAGGACTGAGCCGCTGCGAATGACGCTCGGTCCCATCACGCTCGCCAATGCGCATGTGCGCCTGCGCCCGTTCGATCCTGCATCGGACGGGGCAGAGCTTTACGCGCTGGCGGAGCGGGCTCCGGAGATTTTCCGGCTTTGGTCGCATCGCGGCCCCGGGGATTGGGTGGGCGAGTGGATCGACGTGATCCGCAAGCGGACGATAGATGGCACGATGATCGCCTTCGCCGTTACCCGCCCCGCTGACGGCGCCTTTTTCGGCATCACCAGCTGGCTCGATCCCAGCGAGACCAACAAGTCGGTCGAGATCGGCATGACCTGCTATGCCCCGGAAGCGCAGGGCACGGTGGTCAACCCTTCCTGCAAGCGGCTGTTGATGGGGCATGCCTTCGAGGCGTGGGGCGCCAGGCGCGTGCAGTACCAGGTCGACGAGCGCAACCTGCGCTCGCGCACGGCGGTGCTGAAACTCGGCGCCGTTCAGGAGGGCATCCTGCGCAACCACAAGACCGTCGCCGACGGCTTCGTGCGCAACACGGTCTTCTTCTCGATCCTCGACAGCGAATGGCCGGTGGTTAAGGCGAAGCTCGACGTGCGGATTGCGGCGGCATGACCACCCCGATCAATCTCAACAAGGTGCGCAAGGCCAAGGCGAAGGCCGAGGCCGAGCAGCGCGCGAAGGAGAACCGCGCGAAGTTCGGACGCACGAAATCCGAGAAGAAACTGGAGGCCGCGAAGGCCGAAAAGCAGGCGAAGCTGACCGAAGGCCATCGCCGCGAATCGCCAGACCCGAAAGACGGTTAAAAAAGCGTTGACAGGCGGCCCCGGCTTTGCACTTCGTCTTGTGAGTGTGCCAGCGTGGGAGAGCGGGTCGTGGCGAAGAATATTTTCCATAAGACCGTGTTCAGCCTCGTGGCATTCAGCGCCGGAATCATCTGGGGCATCGCCGCTGAAGCCAGCGCCGCAGGCCTGCCGCTGATCGGCGTTTTCCAGGGCTGACCTGCCCCGCTGATACACATCCCACAAAGGCAAGCTCATCCTGAGCGAAGTCGAAGGATGGGCCAAACAGAGCCGCCGCACTTCGCTGCACATCCTTCGACTTCGCTCAGGATGAGCGTCCCACTTGTGTCGGTTGGCTAACTGCCGCCCGGGTCCTTCGCCTGATCGATCAGGATGTCGTCATAGCGCCCTTTCGAGACGCGGCCGAGGGCGTCGAAGATGGCCTTGGCGTCCTTGTCCTTCAGCAACGGGATTCCGCGTGCGAGTTCGGCGGCCTTTGCGTATTGGGCGTGGGCGGTGGTGAGGTCCCCGCGCGCTTCGGCGCAGGCGCCCTGATTGTGCTGGATGCCGGGGGCATTGGGGTAGGCGGCGGCGAGTTCCTGCCACTGCGCGCAGGCGCCGATGAATTCGCCGCGCTTGGTCGCCTGCACAGCCGCTGCAAAGCGCGGATCGCCGGCTTCCTCGCCGACCAGCGGCTTGGTGACGATCTCGGCGCGGAAGCTTGCAATGAAGGGAGCGATGTCCGTGCGGAAGCCCGCGATGGCGGCCGGCACAGCCTCGCGGATCATGCCATAAGGCGCGTCATACGGGCTGTAGGTTTCGTAGATCGTCGGGCCATATTGGCCGGTGGATTGATCCGTACCCTGATATTCGGCGACTTCGAAACAGTCTTCCCGTTCGGTCGTGCCGCCCCGGCCGGAGGTGAACACGGTGCGCCGTGTGGCGGTATCGATCAGGCGCAGGTCGACCGAGATGTCGACGATTTCCTTCAGGCACTCCGATTCCACGATCGCCCGGCGCTCGCAGTCGAACGGCGCGTCATACTCGACGCATTCGCTCTGGCGCTCATAGCGCACTTCGCCGCGATAGCCCGTGACGTTGACATTGCCTTCGTAGATGCCTTGCGGTTGGGCCGGATCCAGCACCACGAACCAGGGCCGGCCTTCGAGCTCGGTGGAGGCGATCAGCGCGTCGAATTCGGCAGCGGCAACGTCTGAGGCAGGGCCTTCGAACCGGCCGACGGCCACATCGGTATAGTTCAGCGCCTCGGGAAAGTTCGGCGCGGTGCGGGCCGCATAGTCATAACCCGGCGTCTGGCAAGCTGCGAGCCATGCGGTCAGGCCAAGAGCCAGGAAACGCTTCATCTTTACCCCCACTAAAGCGACCAGATAGAAGTGCCGCCCGCTGCGCGCGGCGTCAATGGTTGACGAAGCGATCAGGGCAGCCCAACTCATGGCCCGGACCCAGAAGGATATTCCCATGACGCGCACCCTGTTCACCCCGTTCCGGCTGAAAAACCTCGAACTTCGAAACAGGGTGGTGATGGCGCCCATGACGCGCTCGCGCTCGCCGGGCGGCGTTCCGGGCGACGATGTGGCCGATTACTATGCCCGCCGGGCGGCAGCCGATGTCGGCCTGCTGGTGACCGAAGGCACGACCGTGCGCCGGGGCGGCTCGTCGAATGACCCCAACGTGCCGAACTTCTACAAGGCCGATGCCCTGCAGGGCTGGGCCCGCGTGGTGGAGAAGGTGCACGCCAATGGCGGCGCGATTGCCCCGCAGATCTGGCATCAGGGCATGGTGCGCAAACAGGGCACCGGCCCCAATCCGGACGCGCCGACCGACAGCCCCTCGGGCCTCACCCATACCGGCAAGCAGGTGCTGCCCGAGCCGACAACGGCCGAGGTGGACGACATGGTGCTCGCCTATGCGGACGCCGCCGCCGATGCCAAGCGCCTCGGCTTCGACACGCTGGAGATCCACGGCGCGCATGGCTACCTGATCGACCAGTTTTTCTGGGACGCGATGAACAAGCGCTCCGACCGCTACGGCGGCAGCCTCGTGGAGCGCGCCAGTTTCGGCGGCGACATCATCCGTGAGATCCGCAAGAAGGTCGGCCCGGACTATCCGATCATCCTGCGCTATTCGCAGTGGAAGCAGCAGGACTATACTGCGCGCCTCGCGCCTACGCCGCAAGAACTCGAAGCCTTCCTGAAGGTGTTCGTGGATGCCGGCGTCGACTGCCTGCACGTCTCGCAGCGCCGCTACTGGGAGCCGGAATTCCCGCAGATCGACGGGCCGAACGGCCTCAACGGCGCCGGCTGGGCGAAGAAGCTGACCGGCCTGCCGACGATCACTGTCGGCTCGGTCGGCCTCAACGGCGATTTCGAGAAATCCTTCGCCGGGGAAGGCGCCCCGCAGCGCTCGCTGGATGATCTCGAAGCGCGCCTCGACAAGGGCGAGTTCGACCTCGTTGCCGTCGGCCGCGCCATCCTTCAGGACCCGGAATGGGCCAAGAAGGTGAAAGAAGGCCGCTTCGCCGACCTGCGCGACTATGACGGCAAGGCCCTCGCGACCCTGTACTAGGCACAGGACCCATCCGCCCGGTGAGCCGCCGGGCGGAACCTGGAGCCTTCTTGGACAAGAGGTAAACCCCGGCTGCAAAATCGCCGGGTCGCCTTCGCCGCCACGTAAACCAAGTTTTGCTACGCAGGAGGTATGACCGCTTCCATCAGCACATTCCTGCGACGCCTGCTCGGATCCGAATGGTCCTTTGAGGCAGAACATGCCGCTGCGTTCGAAATCGCCGCGCGGCTGGAGGCGGACTGGCGGGGCCGTCTGGTCGTGCTGGTGGGATTGACGCTCTTGTCCATGTGGATCGTCCATCCGGCGATCTCATTCGTTTGGTGCTTCCTGATCCTGCAGAACGAATGGATGGAGCGGCGCTTCGTTTTCCAACAGCGCCTTGATGTACCGTTCGGAAGACCGCAGCTCGTTCGCCTGATCCTGCAAAGAACGTCAGGGACCTTGTTCTGGGTATTCGGCGCGCTGTTCTTCATCGCCCAGGAACCCAGCCACCGGCTGCTAGGCCTGACCCTGTTGATCGGCATCATGGTTCACGTCTCGCTCCTGTACAACACGAGCCGGATACAAACCTTGACGACGGGCATCCCGTGTCTCGTGGGCTTTGTTGCCGCAACCTTCATCGCGCTGTTGGACCCGGAGCTGAAGCCCGATCACAAGGTCATCACCGTCTTCGCGATCATCGCGATCTTTGGGTACATGATGACGGCGACTATCCAGAACCTGAAGATCCGCGACCGCCTCAAGAACCTGGTTACTGAGAAGACGCGGCTCGCCGCGGAAGATCCGCTGACAGGGCTTCAGAACCGGCGCTCTTTCGTCGAGCTTGTGGCGGCCCAGAAAGGCACCGGCCGGCCGCTCACCCTCGTCTTCATAGACCTCGACCGCTTCAAGCCATTGAATGATCAATACGGTCACGCGGTCGGCGATCAGGTTCTGATGGAGATCGGCCGGCGCCTGATCGAACAACCCGACATCCTCGGGGCTGCGCGCCTCGGCGGGGACGAGTTTGCGGCGCTGTTTGCAGCGCCTGAAGAAGCGCAATCGGCAGACCTCCAGATCCAGGCGCTCCACAACTGCCTCACGGCTGCGATCCATTCCGTCTCCGGCGATGTTTCAGTCGGCGCGTCCATGGGTTGGGTCAGCGCCGGCGGCGAGGGCACAACCGTGTCGGAAGTGCTGCATTCTGCCGATGTTGCGATGCGGCGTGCCAAGGTTGAGCATCTTGGCGTCGCCGAGTTTGATCCAGTGATCGACCAGGCTGCGCTCGCGTCTTCTGCGATCGAGATTGCCTTCCGCCACGCGCTTGCCAAGGGCCGGATCCGGACTGCCTTGCAGCCGATCGTCTCGGTCAACAGCGGTCAGATTGTCACGATGGAACTTTTGGCGCGGTGGCCGAACAGCGGTTTCCCCCGTGATCCTGCACCGCAGGATTTCATTCCGATTGCGGAGCGTCTTGGCCTGCTCAATGAGATGCTCTGGTCAACCCTGAACCAGGCGCTGCCGGCGCTGGCTGGGACCAGCTGGTCGCTGGCGATTAACGTCTCGCCATCGCAGCTCACGGCGCGCAACTTCCTGCTCAAGCTCGGCAGCATCATCGCCCAGCATGGCATTCCCCCGCAAAGGATAGAGCTGGAAATCACCGAGGAAGTTGCCTTCAGAAGCGTGATCGAGAATTGCGCGGTGCTCGAACAGGCGCGGGCGCTCGGTTTCCGTGTGGTGCTCGATGATTTCGGCGCGGGTTATTCCTCTCTTGCGATGCTCGACCGGCTGCCGCTCGACAAGATCAAGCTGGACAGGGCTTTTGTTGGCGAACTGAAGGACCGGGCCACCACCCAGAAAATCCTCAAGGCGACGATGTCGCTCGCGCGCGAGCTCGGCATTTCCTGCACGGTCGAAGGCATCGAATGCGCTGAGACGGCCGCGCTGGTTGCATCTTTCGGATGTGACCAGATCCAGGGATACTGGGTCGGCATGCCCGAACTCGTGGAGCCGCGCGAGCACCGCCTCGACCTAGCAAGCTGAGCGCGCTGCTTTCTGGGCCAATTTTGATCCGGCAGGAGCCCGCCTGCGTAACACTGGCGTGTGTCTATGCAGACCGGAGCCTGTTTCATGGGTCAATCCCGACGTTTTGTGCCTGTCCTCGTTGCCGCCGCCACCGCCGCGGGGTGCGCGTCTTCGAGTTCGCTCGAGCAGTTCGAGGCTGCGCCGCGCCAGCTCGTGCTTGAGGAGTATTTCGCGGGCGAGACGACCGCGTACGGACTTTTCGAAGACCGTTTCGGCAAAGTGCGCCGCCAGTTCAAGGTGGACATCACGGGGGAAGTGAAGGGCGACCGGCTGACCCTGACCGAGAAATTCGTCTATGATGACGGCGAGCGCGACACGCGCGTCTGGGAAATCGACATCCTCGGCGGCGGCAAGTATCGCGGCACGGCTGGCGATGTGCCGGTGCCGGCGGTCGGGCAGGTGAGCGGCAATGCCTTCAACTGGAAATACAAGGTCGATCTGAAAGTCGGCGGCTCTGTCTGGAATGTCGGCTTCAATGACTGGATGTTCCTGATGGAAGACGATGTGCTGCTCAACCGCGCCTACGTCACCCGCTATGGCATCGAGATCGGCCAGGTCACCATCGCGTTCAACAAGAAGTAGTCTCGTCGCCGGCTCAATTTAGCTGACCGGAAAGCCTGCCACAGGCGCCAGTCCCTGCTATACGTTCCCGATGAGTTCCAATCCGAATCGTCTTCCGATCAGCCAGATGGCTGCGCCGCGGCCTGCCGCGGTGCCGGCCGAGGGCGCGCGTTACCTTCAGGGGCTGAACCCGGAGCAGCGCGAGGCCGTGCTGCATACCGAAGGTCCGCTGCTGGTGCTGGCGGGCGCGGGCACCGGCAAGACACGGGTGCTGACGGCGCGGCTGGCGCATATCGTGGCGACGCGGCTGGCTTACCCCTCGCAGACACTGACGGTGACCTTCACCAACAAGGCGGCGCGGGAAATGCGCGAGCGCGCCCTCGCCCTGCTCGGCGAGGCGGGCGAAGGCCTGCGCTGGCTCGGCACGTTCCACTCGATCTCGGCGCAGATCCTGCGCCAGCATGCGGAGCTGGTTGGCCTGAAGTCGACTTTCACGATCCTCGATACCGATGACCAGGTGCGCCTGTGCAAGCAGATCGTGCAGGCCGAGAACCTCGACCCCAAGCGCTGGACCCCGCGCAACCTCGCCGGCCTGATCGATGGCTGGAAGAACCGGGCCCTTACGCCGGACCGTGTGCCGCCGGACGAGGCGGAGCTGTTCGGTAATGGCAAGGCCATCAAGTGTTACGAGATCTACCAGGCGCGGCTGCGCGTTTTGAACGCCTGCGACTTCGGCGACCTGCTTATCCACAACATCACGATCTTCCAGGAAAACCCTGATCTGCTTCGGGATTTTCATTCGAAGTTCCGCTACATCCTCGTCGACGAGTATCAGGATACGAACGTCGCGCAGTATCTCTGGCTGCGCCTGCTGGCGCAGGGCTCGAAGAATATCTGCTGCGTCGGCGATGACGACCAGTCGATCTATGGCTGGCGCGGCGCCGAGGTCGACAACATCCTGCGTTTCGAGAATGACTTCCCGGGCGCCAAGGTCGTGCGGCTCGAGCGCAATTATCGCTCGACAAAACATATACTTGCGGCGGCTTCTTCAGTCATCGCGCACAACAAGGGACGGCTCGGCAAGACGCTGTTCGTCGGCGATGACAGCGCCTCTGCGAACGATCCGGACGCCGCCAAGGTGAAGGTCCGCGGCCTCTGGGACGGCGAGGCGGAGAGCCGCCTGATTGCCGACGACATTGAAAGCTGGGTGCGCGGCGGCAGGCGGCATGATGACTGCGCCGTGCTGGTGCGCGCGTCCTGGCAGATGCGCGCCTTCGAGGAGCGGTTCATTCTTCTGGGGATTCCCTACCGCGTGATCGGCGGCCCGCGCTTCTTCGAGCGCGCCGAGATCCGCGATGCGATGGCCTATCTGCGCCTCGTCCGTTCGCCGGATGATGACCTCGCCTTCGAGCGGGTGGTCAACGAGCCCAAACGGGGCGTCGGGGATTCCAGCCTCGCCAAGCTGCAGGCCTATGCGCGCGCCGACGGGCGCAGCCTGTTCACCCTGACGCCAATGGTGCTGCAGACCGATGAGATAAAAGGCGGGGCGAAGCGCGGCCTGACTGTGTTCATCGACCAGATCAACATGTGGCGGGACAAGCTGGCCGCTGGCATGCGGCATACCGAGCTTGCCGAGATGATCCTTGAGGAGTCGGGCTATACCGACATGCTGCAGAAGGATCGCAGCCCGCAGGCGCAGGGACGGCTCGACAACCTCAAGGAACTTGTCCGCGCGATGGGCGAGTTCGATACGCTCGCCGGTTTCCTCGAACACGTCGAACTGGTCATGGACGCCGCTTCGGGGGCGGGGAGCGATGACCAGGTGCAGATCCTGACGCTGCACGGCGCCAAGGGCCTCGAATGGCCGGTCGTGTTCCTGCCCGGTTGGGAGGAGGAGGTCTTCCCCTCGCGCCGGTCCCTCGACGAGAGCGGCCTGCGCGGCCTCGAGGAAGAGCGCCGCCTCGCCTATGTCGGCATCACAAGGGCGCGGGCGCACTGTTACATTTCCTTTGTCGCGAACCGGCAGATCTACGGCCGCTGGCAGTCCGTGCTGCCGAGCCGGTTCATCGATGAGTTGCCGCATGAGCACGTCGATGCGGTCTCGGAGACCGGCTACTCGGGCATGCCGGGGGCCGAGATGGCCTTTGTCGGCACGGTCGAGGACCTCGGCGAACGGTCGAACTATGAGAGCCCGGGCTGGAAACGGCTGAAGGAGAATGCGGGCCGGCCCACGGGTGCGCCGCCGCGCGAGGCTTCCGGCTTGAACGCCACCGCCTCGGGACCGGACGCCTTCGCCCCGGGCACACGTGTGTTCCACGACAAGTTCGGCTATGGGCGCGTCGCCTTCAGCGAAGGCAACAAGCTGACCGTCGATTTCGACAAGACCGGCCGCAAGAAGGTCATCGCGACCTTCGTGACGGCGGCCTGAACGGCCCGTTCCGGAGAGATTGCAACGCCGGGAGATGCGGACCCGCCCGAGGGGGAGGAGGTCGCAGGTCCTGTTCGCGCCGGCTCCGGGGAGGTGAGGAGGGTGTCAGGCGTGACATCTCTTCCGGCGTTGCAGGTGAAGATTGGCACGGCTCGTCTCAATCCAATCCGAACGGGGCGTTCATCTGCGGGTCATTTTGGCGACTCACCCCCGCTGCCCGTGTCTCTCCGGGGTCTCTTATCGTTAACAAAGAGGGTGCTTTTGTTAACCAAATCGGAACGCATCGTACACATGCGCCTCTGCGAGTGACAGGCATTGAGGCGCGATCAGGCCTGTTTGCAACAGATTCATGGTTTCGGAACGGATCGTTCCATAAAACTGCGGCCCGGTCCTTGCTTTAAATGAGCGTTAACGGCACATGATGTATGGGGCTGTGATCTAACAAATGCACGTTGCCGGGCGGAACGGTCCGGACCGTATAGAAAAGAGCTCGGATTGACCATGATTGGTAGCCTACTCGGCCTGTTGTCCACGGACATGGCCATCGACCTCGGAACAGCCAACACGCTTGTTTACGTGAAGGGTCAGGGCGTACAGCTCGATGAACCTTCGGTCGTCGCTTACATGACGCAAGGCGGCCGCAAGATCGTCTACGCCGTCGGCGAGCAGGCGAAGAACATGCTCGGCAAGACCCCGGTGAACATGGAGGCCATCCGCCCCATGCGCGACGGCGTGATCGCTGACTTCGAAGTCGCCGAGGAAATGATCAAGCACTTCATCCGGAAGGTTCATAACCGCCGGGCGTTCGTGTCCCCCCTCATCATTATCTGCGTGCCGAGCTCCGCGACCAGCGTCGAACGCCGCGCCATCCACCAGTCGGCCCTCGCGGCCGGCGCGCGTCATGTTGAACTGATCGAGGAGCCGATGGCCGCCGCGATCGGTGCCGGCCTGCCTTACCAGGACCCGGCCGGCTCGATGGTTGTCGATATCGGCGGTGGCACATCGGAAGTGGCCGTCCTGTCCCTCGGCGGCATCGTCTATTCGCGCTCGGTGCGCGTCGGCGGTGACAAGATGGACCAGGCGATCGTGAACTATCTGCGCCGCGAACAGAAAATCCTCATCGGCGAAATGTCGGCCGAGCGGATCAAGAAGGAAATCGGCACCGCGATGCCGCCGGAAAACGGCACCGGCATGGCGCTGACCGTGCGCGGCCGCGGCACGCTGGACGGCGTTCCGAAGGAAACCGAAATCACCGAAGCGATGATCGCCGAGGCCCTGCGCGAGCCGGTGACCGAGATCATCGACGCCGTGAAGATTGCCCTCGAAGCGATGCCGCCGGAACTCGCCGCCGACATCGTCGACCGCGGCATCGTGCTGACGGGCGGCGGCGCCCTCTTGCGCAACCTCGACACGGTTATCCGCAACCAGGCACAGCTTCCGGTCATGATTGCTGACGATCCGCTGAAATGTGTGGTCAACGGCTGTGGACAGGTGCTGGAGAACTACTCCAAAATGAAGAGCGTTCTCTGCCCGGAAGTCTGACCTGCGGGCAGCAGATACCGGCGAGGGAGCCTGAGGCATGGCACGTTCCAGCCGTTCCAGTCAGAAATCAGGGTCCCGGCGGGTCACGCTGGGCATCCTGATCTTTGGCGCGCTCGCGCTTATCGTTGCCCAGACCGCGCCGCAGATTTCCAATTTCTTCGTGCCCACGCGCACGACCATCAGCGACCGGATCGGTGCGCCGGGCGACGTCAGTTTCTGGGCGCAGATCAGCGGCCAGGCAGACCGTGAGCGGCGCATCCGCGAACTTGAAAACGAAGTGCGCGACCTCGCCCGCTACAAGGCGGCGGCCATATCGATGGCCGAGCGGATGGAAGCCTACGAACAGATCCTCAACCTTATGGGCGAGCCGCCAGAGCGCGGCGTGACCGCCCGCATCACGACCGTGGTGGACGGCCCGTTCGCGCAGACCGTTCTGGCAAACGCCGGCAAGCTGCAGGGCGTGGTGCCGGGCGCCGTGGCCATGAACGAGGGCGGCCTTGTCGGAAGGGTGATCCAGCTCGGCGAGCGCTCTTCGCGCATCCTGCTGGTCAGCAATTACCAGAGCCAGTTGCCCGTGATGGGCGAAGTCAGCGGCGTGCGCGCGATCATGCAGGGCAAGGACCGTGACCGGGGCGTGCTGCGCGACTTGCCCGAGACCGCCGATTTCATCGAAGGCGAACGCATCCTCAGTTCCGGTGAAGGCGGCGCTTATCCGCGCGGTCTCGTCGTCGGCACGGTGACCGAGCAGGGCGCCGAGTGGATCGTGAAGCTCGCGATGCGTGAGCATTCGAGCGGCTATGTCCGCATGATTGCGCCGCCGGACATCATCGAGCCCGTGCCCGAAGAAGACCTGCCGCCGCCCGTGCCCGCAGAGGGCGCCGCCACACCCGCTTCGCAAGGAGCGCAATGAGCCATGGCCGCCACCCGGTATGATCGCAAGCAGCGAACACTCTGGAGCCAGTCGGGCCCGACGCCGCGGCTGATCTTCGGCGCGGCGATCATCGCCATCGTCGGCGTACTGGGAATGACTCCCAAGGCGCTGTTCGGCATTCCGCTCGCCTGGCCATTCGCAGCCCTCTGGGGCGCGATCGGTTGGGGCCGGGCAGGCCTGTCACTGCGCCCGATGATCCTGCTGGTCGTGTTCGGCCTGATGCAGGACATCGTCTCCAACGCGCCGCTTGGCTGTTTCGCCATGATCAATTTGCTCGTGTACGGAATGAGTGCCGGCATCGCCGACCAGACGGACGGGATGCGCGACGCGCTGGTCGCGGTTGTCGGCCCGGCGGTTCTGCTGATCGTGGCTTTCCTCCTGGTCTGGGGCTTTGCCAGTATCACCAGCGATCATCTGGTGCGCAGCTGGCCCTTGCTCGCAAGTTTCATCATGACGGGTCTGATCTATTCGTTTGCCGGCCGCATGTTCGATCTCGGCCGGCGGCCCGGCGAATCTCCGGGAGGCAGCTGATGGCGCGCAAGCATAGTCCCGAGGCAGATTTTGACCGGCGGCTGCTGATCGCGATGGGTGCCGGCGGCGCGGTGTTCGCAACGCTGGCGGCCCGGTTGTTCCAGTTGCAATTCCTCGAGGCTGATCACTACCGCAAGCTTGCCAGCGAGAACCATATCCGCCTCGTACTTGCGCCGCCGGAGCGCGGGCAGATCCTCGACCGGTTCGGCCGCCCGCTCGCTTCGCAGCGCCAGGCCGGACGCGTCTCGGTGGTGCCCGAGCGGCTTGATGATCCGCAGGCGACACTGCTGCAGCTTTCGAAATTCATCGATCTGCCGGAGGCGCGCGTCAAACGCGTGCTCGAGGAAATCCAGACCAACCGGATGCGCCGGGCGAGCTTTGTGCCGGTCACGGTGGTGCAGGAACTCAGCTATGAGGAATTCGCGCGCCTTCGTGTGCGCGCCGTCGAGATGGAAGGCGTCGATGTGCAGATGGCCTCGACGCGCTCCTATCCGCGGGGCCGCGATTTCGCCCACGTGCTCGGCTATGTTGCGCGGGCGAGTACGGACGACCTGACACGGCTGGCCGAGGGCCGCTCGCCGGAAGAGATGAAGACGTTCGAGGAACTCTTCCGCCATCCGGATATCCGCGTCGGCCGGCAGGGCATGGAGCGCTTCGCCGAGGACTGGCTGCGCGGACGTCCCGGACGCCGCCGTGTCGTGACAAACGCGCATGGCCGTCCGATGCAGGAACTGGAGCAGGACCCCGCGAATGCGGCGGTGGCCGGCAAGGACCTCTACATTACAATCGACGCCGAGTTGCAGCGCGTCGCCATCGAGCGATTCGAAGGCGAGAGCGGCGCCGCAGTCGTCGTCGATGTGACGAATGGCGAAGTGATCGCGATGGTGTCGACACCGGCGTTCGATCCGAATGCGTTCGTGAACGGAATATCCGGCAAGGACTATGCCGAGCTGCGCGACAACCCGAGGTCGCCGCTGTATCCGCGCGCCCATGGCGGCGTTTATCCGCCCGGCTCGACTTTCAAGATGGTGGTGGCGACGGCGGCGCTGGAAGCGGGCGTCGTCAAAACCACAGATACCGTGCGCTGCGGCGGCTCCTACCGGTTTGGAAACCGGACCTGGCACTGCTGGAAGAAAGAAGGCCACGGCACGATGAACATGCACAGTGCGATCAAGCATTCGTGCGACGTCTATTTTTACGAGATCGCGCGGCGCACCGGTGTTCGCAAGATTGCCGAAGTCTCGCACAAGTTCGGATTCGGCGAGACCTTCGTGCTTGGCATGACAGGTGGGCGCTCTGGCCTTGTGCCGGACCCTGACTGGAAAATGAAGGCGCGGGGCGAGCCCTGGTTCGAAGGCGAAACGCTGAACTTCGGGATCGGCCAGGGCCAGCTTGGCACAACGCCTTTGCAATTGGCGCTGATGACGGCGCGAATTGCCGCGACGGGCGCGCCGATCAAGCCGAAGCTGATCGGACTTGGTCCGCCCTCGGATGAAGACAAGACACTCGATGCGCCGCTTGATGCGGCGATCATGGAGATACAGAAGGCGGGCATGTTCGGTGTGTCGTCCGAGCCCGGAGGAACAGCCTACCGGTCCGGCGATCTCGGCCTCGGCGGTCCGCGCCTCGCCGGCAAGACGGGCACCGCGCAGGTCCGCCGGATTTCAGCCGAGGAGCGCGCCAAGGGTATCCGGCTGGGCGACGCCATTGTGCGCGAGTTGCGCGACCACGCGCTCTTCGTGGCCTATGCGCCGGCCGACAATCCGCGTTATGCTGTGTCAGTGATCGTGGAGCACGGCGAGGGCGGGTCGCGAACCGCGGCGCCGGTTGGCCGGGATATCCTGGCGGCGGCCATCAGGATGGATAGCGGACGCACACCGCTTTATGCCAAGCGCGCCGAAACGGATGCGCCGTCAGCAGACGGACCAGCCGAGGGAGATCCGGTATGAGCCGCGACGGCTATACAGGCTTTACCCGCGGCGAAGCGCGCACGGCGACGGCGCGGGCGCTGCAGTTCTCGAAGTTCGGGCCGCTGGGCCAGGTGGCGATGCTGCCCTGGAGCATCATCCTGCTGATCGTCGGTGTCGGGTTGACCGGCGCGGCGATGTTGTTCTCTGTCGGCTGGGATCCGGTCGCGCAGGCGCCGTCTCCGGAAGAAGCCAGTCTCTGGCGCGATCACCTGACGCGCCTGGGCGTCGGCTTCGTCGTCATGATCGTCCTCGCCTTGTTGCCGCTCGGCGTCTGGTCAAAACTGGCCTGGCCTGCCTATGCGGTGGTTCTGGTGCTGCTCGTGATGGTCGACTTCATGGGCGTGATGGGCGGCGGCGCGGCGCGCTGGCTGCAACTTGGCCCGATCGGCCTGCAGCCCTCGGAGCCTGCCAAACTTGCCGTGACGCTGGCGCTTGCGAGCTATTACCAGAAGATGATTCCAACCAGCGGGCAGGCCGTGCCACTCTGGGTGCATGGCGGCGCACTGATGATCATTCTGGTGCCGGCCGCGCTGGTGTTCAAGCAGCCGAACCTTTCGACAGCGTTGGCACTGGCGGCGTCCGGCGCGATGATCATCTTCTTTGCCGGCATTGCGATGCGCTGGGTGGCCGGGGCTTTGCTGGTGGGTCTTGCATCAGTGCCGGCGATCTACACCTTCGTTCTCGAGCCTTACCAGCGTGAACGGGTAGATACGCTCATCGCCGGGATCACCGGCGAGGCGACCAATGGCCTCGGCGAGAGCTACCAGATCGAGCAGGCGAAAATCGCCATCGGCGCGGGCGGCTTCAGTGGACGTGGCTACCTGCAGGGCATCCAGTCCCAGCAGGAATATGTGCCCGAGCAGCACACCGACTTTATCCTGACCATCATTGCCGAGGAATTCGGCTTCATCGGCTCGATCGGCCTGCTGGCCGTGTTCGCCTTCCTGTTTGCCTGGTCCTTCATGGTCGCCGCCAAGAACCGCAGCTGGTTCGGCCGGCTGGGCACGATCGGCGCGACCTCGACGATTGCCTTCTTTGCGATCTTCAACAGCGGCATGGTGCTTGGCCTGCTGCCGGTGCTGGGCATGCCGCTGCCGCTGATTTCCTATGGCGGTACGGCGCTGATCACAGTGATGGCCTGTTTCGGGCTGATCCTGTCGGCGCATCTGCACCGGGACGAGAAGCTCTCCACCCACGGCCTGTTCTGAGCGTCAAATCCGCATTGCGCGTTGATTTTTGACCCTGCATGACTAGGGTCCGGCGAAACATTGCCTCGGGGAGCGCATTTCATGGCACAAATTGGCCGGAAGACTGAAAACTGGAGCTCACGCTTCGCCTTCATCATGGCGGCGGTCGGCTCCGCCGTCGGGCTCGGTAATTTCTGGCGCTTTCCTTATATGGCCGGCGAAAATGGCGGCGGCGCCTTCATCATCATCTACATCTGTTGCGTGGCGTTCGTCGCCTTGCCCCTGCTGATGGCGGAATACGCCATGGGCCGGAAATCCGGCATGTCGGCAATCGAGGGCGTCCAATCGCTCGCGCGCGCAGAAGGGCGCAGCCAGAACTGGGGAATCGCGACCTGGCTTGGCGCACTCTCGGCCTTCTTTATCCTGACCTTCTACATGGTCATTTCGTGCTGGCTGCTCGCTTATATAATCCAGGCCATCGGGGGCGAGCTTCACGGGGCGGATGCCATCGAGTCGGGTCAGAACTTCGTCAACCTGATCGGGCAGGGCGAAACGCCCATGCAAGCGCGCTGGTACCTTCTGTTTCTGCTCGCCCTGTTCATTGGCGCCAACGCGCTGGTCGTCGGGCGCGGCGTCAAGGGTGGTCTGGAGACGGCAGCCACTATCCTGATGCCGCTGTTCTTCTTGATGCTCATCGTTGTTGTCGGGTTCGCCATTGCCAATGGCGATACCGCGCGGACGTTCGCTTTTCTCTTCGAGCCCAAATGGGAAGATGTAGGCTTCAAGACCCTGCTCGCCGCGCTCGGCCAGGCCTTCTTCTCGATCGGCGTGGGTGTAGGTCTGATGATCACCTACGGGGCCTATCTGGACCGCGATACCGACATTCCCCGTGCGTCGGGCATGATCGCAGCCTCGGACACGTTCGTGGCGCTGATCGCCGGTTTCGCGATCTTCCCGATCGTGTTTGCCGCCGGGCTTGATCCCGCTTCGGGGCCAAGCCTGTTTTTCGTATCGATGCCGGTCGCCTTCGAAGCCATTCCCGGAGGCAATATCTTTGCTGTTGTCTTCTTCTCGCTGGCTCTCTTTGCCGCCTTCACCTCGTCCATCTCGCTAATGGAAGTCGGCGTGTCCTGGCTCGAAGAGCGCGAGGGCGTCACCCGTCCCGGCGCAGCGGCCGGGGTTGGCTTCGTGCTGTTCATGATCGGCGCGGCGTATGTCTTCTCGCTCGATTATCTCGACTTCATGGACTTCATGACCGAAGGCCTGCTGCTTCCGCTTGGCGGCCTCCTCGTGGCGGTCTTTGCGGGCTGGGTACTCAGCCGCGACATGCTGGTGTCCGAGCTTGGCGAAGGCATGGTGATGAACGTCTGGCGCTTCCTGATGCGCTGGTTCGTGCCGCCTTTCGTGGCCGTGATCCTTGTGTTCGGCTTCCTCGACAAGATCCAGGACCAGTACCATGTCCAGCTGCCGGGCGTGCTGGAAGCGATGCTGGGCCCGAACTGGGTGGCGCCGCCGGCGGAATGAGGCCCGGCCCGCCAGAAGGGGCTGCCGGTTTCATTTTTCAGGAACCGGCGCCCTTGGGTCACGGCTAGGATTGCCCGCGCCATGGGTTATCTTTCCGTCTGACCGCCCTCTGGGCGCGGGACATACGGGAGAGGAACGACGATGGCCAACGACACGGCGCAGACCCAACGCAAGCCGATCGACAAGGACGCGATCCGCGAACGCTACCGCGTGGAGCGCGACAAGCGCCTGCGTATCGACGGCAACGACCAGTATGTGCGGATCGCCGGCGTGTTCGACGAATACCTGGAAGACCCCTACACCCCAATCACCCCGCGCGCGCCGAAGACGGACCATGTGACCTTTGCCTTCGTCGGCGGCGGCTTTGCCGGCCTCGTGACAGGTGCCCGTCTGAAGGAAGCCGGGATCGACGATGTTCGCATCATCGAGAAAGGCGGAGATTTCGGCGGCACCTGGTACTGGAACCGGTATCCGGGCGCGCAGTGTGACACGGCCTCGATGATCTACATGCCGCTGCTCGAAGAAACCGGGCACATGCCCACCGAGAAATATGCCCACGCGCCCGAAATCCTGCAGCAATGCCAGCGCATCGGGCGCCATTACGGCCTCTACGAGAATGCCCTTTTCCATACCGTCATCGAGGAACTTTCCTGGGATGACGCGCGCAGCGTCTGGGTCATCCGCACGAACCGCGGCGACAACTTCACCGCAAAGTATATCGGCCTTGGCACCGGTCCGCTGAATACGCCCAAGCTGCCCGGCATTCCCGGCATCAAGGATTTCAAGGGCCACGCCTTCCACACCAGCCGCTGGGATTATGAGTATACCGGCGGCGACCCGAAGGGCGCGCCGCTCGACAAGCTGAAGGACAAGCGCGTCGCCATTATCGGCACGGGCGCCACGGCGGTTCAGGTCGTCCCGCACCTCGCGCGGTCGGCCAAGGCGCTTTACGTTTTCCAGCGCACGCCTTCTTCGATTGATGTGCGCGACAACCGCCCGATTGATCCGGAATGGTTTGCCTCGATTGCGACGCCGGGCTGGCAGCAGCGCTGGATGGAGAACTTCACGCAGAACCAGGCGGGGATCGGCATGGCGCCGGAAGACCTGGTGCAGGATGGCTGGACGGATCTCGCCAAGCGCATCCGCAACCGCATCCTTCAGCTGCCGCCTGATCAGCGCAACCCGATGGGCATGCTCGCCGCCTATGAGGATGCCGACCATGAGAAGATGGAAGAAATCCGACTGCGCGCCGAAACGGTGGTCAAGGATGGCGAGACGGCGGAGAAGCTGAAGGCTTGGTACCGCCAGCTCTGCAAGCGGCCCTGCTTCCACGACCAGTATCTCCAGGCCTTCAACGAACCCGCGGCCCACCTGATCGATACCGATGGCAAGGGTGTGGAGCGCATCACCGAAAAAGGCGTCGTCGTGAACGGCGTGGAGTATGAGGTCGACTGTATCGTCTACGCTTCCGGCTTCGAAGTGGGCACGCCGCTGGAACGGCGCACCGGCTTTGATCCCAAGGGGCGCGGCGGGGTGACGCTGTCGCAGTACTGGGCCGATGGCATGCGCACCAAGCATGGCATGCATGTGCACGGTTTCCCGAATGTCTTCCTTGTGCAGGCGACGCAGGCGGCGAACCTGATTTCCAACTACCCGCACAACCTCGTGGATGCGGCGCGGACGATCTCGCTGATTGTCAGCCACGCGGAGGCGACGGGCGCCAAAGAAGTTGAGGTCAGCAAGGCGGCCGAAGACGAGTGGGTGAACCTGCTGCTCACCGGCATGGGCCTGATGATCGGCTCGCCCGATTGCACGCCGGGATACTACAACAATGAAGGCCGCGATCCGGGTCCGCAGGCACGCTACTTCGTCGGCTATCCGGCCGGGGCCGTTGCCTACTTCAATTACATTGAAGGCTGGCGCACGTCGGGCAAGTTCGAGGGCGTCGAGTTCCGTACCGAGGGCTGACGCCGGAGGCTATGCTTTTAGCGGGCGCGATCGCGGGCTGTGGCGCAGAGCGCGCGCGTTCTCGCTGTCCGGCTATGGCGGGAAGTCGCCGAACTCAGACTGTTCTCAGATGAGTTCGAATGTCCTCTAACAGCTGCTTCGGGCCAGCCGAGTTCAGCAGGAGATTCGTCTCCGTGCCATTCCACGCGGCAACAATGATTTCCGGGTGTCGCGATAGAAAGTCACAGTACTTCTGAAGCTCGCCCCGTTGCTCGCTGGGCTCCTCAGAAAGAAAATCGATCAGGCCTGAAATCATATCTGGGAACTGTTGGAGGAAATCTTGATGGACGTAAGCGCCCATTCGCATCCAGATTTCAGGCGCCTTCACGTCTCTTCTCACTCAATCTGGCGGCAAATGAGACGCGAGCATATCTACCCGGTCAACGACCGCAATGGACCAAGACGCACCGTTCCGATGACGCCCTCTAAACTTTCGACTTCACCGTCAGCTTGTCGGCGAAATCGTCCGTGGCCTGAACGAGGCGGTCGATGATGCCAGGCTCCATCGAGGAGTGGCCGGCGTCCGGGACGATGTGCAGCTCGGAGCGGGGCCAGGCCTTTGACAGGGCCCAGGCGGTCGAGAGCGGGGTCACCACGTCGTAGCGGCCATGCACGATCACGCCGGGCGTATCCTGAAGCTTCAAGCTGGCCTGATGCAGCAACCAGTTGTCGGTTTCGAAGAAGCCCTCGTTGACGAAGTAATGGCACTCGATGCGGGCGAAGGCATCGACGAAATCATCCTCGTTGAAGCGCGGCGGGGTGGTGACCGGGCCCTTGATCGACAGGGTCTGGCCTTCCCAGCGGGCCCAGGCGCGGGCGGCCTCGATCCGGGCGGTTTCGTCCGTACCCGTCAGGCGCTTGTAGAAGGCATTCACGAGATCGCCGCGTTCGGCCTCCGGGATCGGGGCGATGTAGCGGTCGAACGCGTCCGGGAAGAGGCGGCTGGCGCCTTCCTGATAGAACCACTGGATCTCGGCTTTCGAGACGAGGAAAATGCCGCGCAGCACGAGGCCGAGCACGCGGCTGGTATGGGTGACGGCATAGGCAAGCGCCAGGGTCGAGCCCCAGGAGCCGCCGAAGACCAGCCAGCTGGAGACGCCCACATGCTTGCGCAGGGTTTCCATGTCCTCGACCAGGTCCCAGGTCGTGTTGCCCTCGAGCTCCGAGTGCGGGGTCGAGCGGCCACACCCGCGCTGGTCGAACAGGAAGATACGGTAACGCTCGGGGTCGAAGAAACGGCGCATCTCGGGGCTTGAGCCGCCGCCCGGGCCGCCGTGCAGGGCGACCACGGGAATTCCTTTCGGATTTCCTGATTCTTCCCAGTAAATTTCATGGATCGGCGAGACCCTGAGGCGTCCGGACGCGTAGGGCTCGTGGCGGTGGTAAAGAATTCGTCGGCTCTGGCGTCTGTTCATGCGCTCTTCACTTATAATCGGCTAGCTTTTCGCCAATGACTGGACTTGTGTTCTCCACACCCATACTGTTTCCCCAGTGTGTGGCCATAGCTGCTGGCGGGTGGCGTATTGATGCGTAGCGTTTTTCTGGCTGTATCCCTAGGCGTTCTGTCGGGATGCGCAACCGTTTCGGTTGTGCCCGGCGAAGCGACGGTGGAGGCGGCCCTGACGCAGAGCCAGTCGGAGCTGCGCGTCGCTTCCAACGCCTATTGTGACGAAGTTGTCGAAGCCGGCTGGGTCGAAGAAGCCGATGGCCTCTTGAGCCTCGCTGACACGCTTATGCATGGCCGCACGGAAGTGGCCGGCAGTGCAGGGTTCTATGCCACGCGAATCGAAGCGAGCAGCAAGGCGCCGGCGCTGGTGCTTGGCCGGATCGTCGCGGACAGCCAGGCGGCGCGCAGCGGCCTCGCCACGGTCACGCGCGAGGCACGCACCGTGCTGCGCAGCGGCGACCGGAATGCCTCCAATCGCGGCGACGTTATGAGCTTCGAGCGGGCGCTCGTCCGGGCCCAGATGGCGCACCGGGGTTTCCAGGAAGCGCTCGACCTTGTGTCCGTGCGCGCGGACATGGACGTCCAGCCGATTGCCGCCGAGATTGCGGCCTTCGCTGACCAGATCGATGAGGCCCGGGGCATCGCCGACCGGCTGGCCGATCGCTACATTGCCGAAGGCACGACCGGCTCCTAACTGTTACGTGCGGCGCTCAGCGCCAACACCGCCCAGCCCGCCAGCATTCCCAATCCGCCCAACGGCGTGACCGCGCCCAGCCAGCGCGGCGCGCCGAGTGACATGGAGTACAGCGTGGCCGCGAAGACCAGCGCGCCGATGGCCAGCAGCCAGCCGCCGAGCGCCGTTTTCCCGCCGCGCCCGCTGAGGCCCGCCGCCAGCGCTGCGGCGGCATGGGGCAGGACATAGAGCGTTGCCGTATCCCACCAGCCGCGCGATTCTTCCGTAAGCTGAGCATCCAGCGCATGTGCGCCGAACGCGCCGAATGCGACGCCGGTAAAGCCGAGCAGGGCGGCGAACAGCACCAGCCGGTTCATGCGCCTGCCTCCTTGCGCGGCAGTGCATAGGTCACGATGGCATGGCTGGCGGGCTTCTCCGCGCCTTCGATGCGGATGTCCACCTCGACCACGGCGAGGGCCTGACCGATCTTGAGGAGTGTTCCTTCGGCCAGCACCACGCTGCCGATGCAGGGGCGCAGGAAATTGATGTTGAGATTGCTGGTCACCGTCATCGGCTCGAGTCCCGTCAGCGTCATGATCGCCATATAGGCCGCCGAGTCGGCAAGGCTCATCTGGGTCGGCCCGGAAATGTAACCGCCGGGCCGCAGGTGGGTCTCGTCAGTCTCGAGGCGCAGGACCGCGCGGCCAGACTCCATGATCACGACCTGGTTTTGCCGGCCCCGGCCCGGGAAGGCAGCGTCCAGAAAGGCGTTCGCCTCATCAGCGGTGAACTTCGTCATGCGGCTTCTCCCGGCGGCACGGCTTGATTGTCAGATGCCCCGGCGCCAACCTATCGGCAATGACAGGACCGCCAAGTGGTCACGCAAAGGAAGGAAGCCGCCATGCTCACCGCCGGAGACGAGTATCCGATCCACCAGACGCCCGAACCGGTCGCCTTTGCCGGCTCGGACCGCAATTTCTATGACCGCTTCTTCTTCAACGGCTACAGCGCCGATGGCAGCACCTTCTTCGCCGCCGCGATGGGCGTCTATCCGCACCTCAATATCATCGATGCCTCGGTCTCGATCCTGCGCGGGGGCAAGCAGGCCTCCGTCTTCATGTCGCGCCCGCTGAACATGGAGCGGATGGACACATTTGTCGGCCCGCTCTCGGTCAGCGTGATCGAGCCGCTGAAGAAGGTGCGACTGACGCTGAAGGAAACCGAAGGCCTGGCTCTGGATGTCGAGTTCACCGGCCGCGCATTCCCGATCGAGGAGCCGCGCTTCACGCGCCGCATCGGGCCTCGGATGATGATGGACCTCACCCGCATGACGCAGAACGGCCATTGGGCCGGCACGCTGAAGATGGACGGCGTTGAGATCAAGATAGATCCGAAGAGCTGGACCGGCACGCGGGACCGCAGCTGGGGCGTGCGCCCGATCGGCACGCCCGATCCGCAGCCGATGATCCCGGCGATGCCGCCGCAATTCTACTGGATCTGGACACCGACGAATTTCCCGAATCTCTCGCTCTTCTTCCATGTGAACGAGGACGGCGCCGGCGAGCCCTGGAACCAGCGCGCCTCGCTGGTGATGGACGGATCGAAGCAGGGCGAAGGCATCCATCTCAGCCATCCGGAAATGGATGTGCGCTATGCCAAGGGCACACGCCGGATGGAGACGGCGACGCTGTCGGTCACCGATCCGTCGGGCCGTCCGCATACGGTGGAGTTTACCCCGCTGGGCACGTTCCTGATGAAGGGCATCGGCTATGGCCATCCGGTCTGGCGGCACGGCGCTTTCCAGGGCGACCAGCTGAAAATCCAGCGCGAGGATTTCGCCCCGGCGAAGACGCCTTGGAAGGCGCCGGAAAACCTGCACATCCAGGAAATCGTCAAGGCGGTGCACAAGGGGCCGGATGGCTCGGGCTCGGAGGGCATCGGCACGTTCGAGCAGCTTTTCCTCGGGCCACATGCGCCGAGCGGGTTCAAGGAAATCCTCGACGGCGCGGCCTGATCAGACGGCGCGGCGGGCGCGTGCAGCGGGCAGTACGGCCCCTGCTTCGGCTGGCTGTTTCAATCCGTCACGCAGGATCTGGCCGGCTGCGCCCTGTGTCAGCGGTTCGAGTCGTTGCGCCGCAGTTTCGATGTCGAAGCTGTAGCTGACAACTGGCCCGTCGCGGTGCGCCGACAATCCGCCCAGGCTGCGGAACAGCTGCCGGGTCGCCCGGTTTTCGGCGAAGGTCTCAGCCGTCAGATGGGTGATGCCCGCGAGGCGGGCATCGGCAATGACGCAGGTCAGCAGCAGCCGCGCCAGCCCTTTGCCGTGCCAGGCATCGAGAACAGCGAGCGCCAATTCGGCCTCATGGCCCATGCCCTTGCGGATGGCATGAACGGCGCCGATGGCCGGCGCGCCCGGCCTTGCAAGGTCGCGCGCACCCCAGGCGATGTGCTTCCAGCCATCCGCATCGCACAGCTTCTCGACAACATGATCGGGTATCGTCTGTGAGCCGTTGAAAAAGCGCAGATAGCGCGAATGATCTGACAGGGCGGCGATTCCGTCCCGCATGAGCGGGGCGTCTCCGCGCCGGATCGGTCGCAAGAGCACCGGCTCGCCGCTGTCCAGGGGGACGGGGAAACTGCGCGTATCCATGGCAGAATTGTTGCACCGCAACATGGCCAAACGGGGGCATGGGGCTTCACATGTCCGGGATGTAACTTTGCAGCGCTTTTAGCGTGTCTTTTCGGGGCTGAGCGGTTATGGGACGGCCATGCTTGAAATTCGCAATCTCGACTACCGCGTAGAAGCGCGCCCGCTGTTTGAATCGGCGTCGGCGCGGATCGCGGCCGGCTGGAAGGTCGGCATGGTTGGCCGCAACGGAACGGGCAAATCGACACTGCTGCGCCTGATCCGCGAGGAGATCGCCTCACCCAGCAAGGACAGCCCGATCCGGCTGCAGAACGGGGCGCGCCTCGGCTGGGTGGCGCAGGAGGTTGCGCCGTCTGACCAGACGATCCTCGAGGTCGTGCTTGAGGCGGATGCCGAGCGACATGCGCTGATGACCGAATCCGAGACGGCGACGGATCCGGACCGGATCGGCGAGATCCATGCCCGCCTGCTGGACATCGACGCCTGGTCGGCCGAAGCCCGCGCGGCCGAGGTGCTGATGGGGCTTGGCTTCAAGCATGCAGACCTCGCGCGCGCGACGCGGGAATTCTCCGGCGGCTGGCGCATGCGCGCGGCGATTGCCGGCGCGTTGTTCGCGCAACCGGACCTCTTGCTGCTCGACGAGCCGTCGAACTATCTCGACCTTGAAGGCGCGGCCTGGCTGGAAGGCTATCTGCGCAAATATCCGCATACGGTGCTGATCGTCAGCCATGACCGCGAGCTGCTCAATCGCAGCGTCACGCACACATTGGCGCTGGAACACCGCAAGCTGACGATCACGCCGGGTGGTTATGATGACTGGCTGCGCCTGCGCGCGGCCAAGCTTGCCCAGCTCGAAAGCCAGCGTACCAAGCAGGCCGCCGAGCGCGCCCACCTTCAGGCCTTCGTGGACCGGTTCCGCGCCAAGGCCTCGAAGGCGCGTCAGGCGCAGAGCCGCGTGAAGATGCTCGAGAAGATGCAGGATGTCTCGATCCCGATTGCCGAGCGCACGACGCCGTTCCTCTTTCCTGCGCCGGAATCCAAACTGTCGCCGCCGCTGCTCGAGATCAAGGGCGCGGAACTCGGCTATGGTCCGGGCGCGCGCATCCTGAACAATGTCGATATCCGTCTGGACCCGGATGACCGGATCGCGATTGTCGGGACAAACGGGCAGGGCAAGACAACCCTGGTGAAATCCATCGCAGAACGCCTGCCGCTGATGAGCGGCAAGCGCCTTGCGCCGAAAGCCGTCCGTATCGGGTATTTCTCGCAGGACCAGCTGGACGAGCTGACAGCCGGCGACACGCTGCTGCAGCACGTGATGCGTGCGCTGCCGAAGGACACCCCGCCTCCCAAGCAGCGTTCGGTCGCCGCGCAGATGGGCTTCAGCCACGAGAAGGTCGAGACCAAGGTCGAGGCCTTGTCAGGCGGCGAGAAGGTGCGCCTGATCCTCGGCCTGATCGCGCTTGAAAAGCCGCATATCCTGATCCTCGACGAGCCGACCTCGCACCTTGATATCGACAGCCGCGAGGCGCTTATCTACGCGATCAACGATTTTCCGGGCGCCGTCCTCTTGATCACCCACGATGTGTATCTTGCCGAGGCGACCGCCGATGCGCTGTGGCTGGTGAAGGACGGCAAGGTCTCGCCCTATGACGGCGACCTCAACGACTACCGCACACTGGTGCTGAGCACGGACCGCGAGAAGGCCTCGCCTGCCAAGGCTGCCGCGGCCTCCGAAGAAGGCGGCGACAAAGCCGAGGCACGCCGCAAGGCGTCTGCCGCGCGGGAAGCCGCCGCGCCGCTCAAGAAAAAAGCCCAGGACGCAGAAAAAGCGATGGAGCGGCTCGCGGCGAAGATCGCCGCGCTGGACGTGGAAGTCGCCCGCCCCGACATCCCGCCGCACGAGGTGCGCCAGCGGCTTAAGGAACGCGCGAAGTTTGTGGCTGAGCGCGAGGCCGCGGAAGCAACGTGGCTGGAGGCGAGCGAAGCCTATGAGGCGGCGGTGCGGTAGGCGCCGTTTGAGTTTGAACGCATACTTCTCCGCAGACCCCTGCGCAGGCAGGGGTCCAGATTCAGAAGAAGTCATTCTCCGCGTGCTGGATACCTGCTTTCGCAGGTATCTGCGGAGAGGTGGTTGCTTGATGGGGTGTTTGGATCAGCCCCAAAGCGACGCATCCGGCGGAGACACAATCCCGCCCGTATACGTCAACCCGCCTGCAATATCCGCTTCCAGCCAGAGCGGGCCGTCCAGGTCCGCCGCGTCGGCAAGACCCGCGAGCAGAACAGCCGGGGCCATCGACAGCGAACTCGCCACCATGCAGCCGACCATCACCCCGAGGCCGGACTGGCGCGCCGTGCGCACCATTGCCAGCGCTTCGGTAAAGCCGCCCGCCTTGTCGAGCTTGACGTTCACCGCGTCATAGGCGCGGGCGAGGGTCTGGATGTCGGCGCTCGTATGCGCGCTTTCGTCCGCACACACCGCAACCGGGCCGGGGCGCTTTACCAGCGCGCTGTCCTTGCCCGAGGGAAAAGGTTGCTCAATCAGCGCTACGCCCAGCTTCGCCGCGGCCATGACGAGACCGGGATAGGCCTCAGGCGAGAGGCCTTCATTGCCGTCAACGATCAGGCGCGCGTCCGGCCGGGCGAGGTGGACGGCCTTGATCCGCTCGATGTCTTCCGGCCCGCCGAGCTTCAGTTTCAGCAGCCTGCCCGGCGCGGTTTTCGCGGCTTCGGCCATGGCGGCTGGCTCGGCAAGGCTGATTGTGACCGCTGTCTCAAGCGGCCGGGGCGCGGGCAGGCCGGCGCGTTGCCAGACCGGCTGGCCCGCCTGCTTGGCCTCAAGGTCCCAGAGCGCGCAGTCCACCGCGCAGCGTGCCGCGCCAGCCGGCAGGGCGGATTGCAGCTCGTTCAGCGTGATCCCCGCCTCGATCTGGGTGCGCAGACTTTCGATGGCGGCAATCACGCTTTCAACCGTCTCACCATAGCGGGCATAGGGAACGCTCTCGCCCCGCCCCGCGTGTTCGCCGTCTGACAGGCGCACGCGCACCGTCTCTGCCGCCGTCTTGGCGCCCCGCGAAATCGCGAAGGCGGCGCGCAGAGGCGAGGAAACATGGGCAATTTCGAGCCGCAGATTGCGCATAGGTTAATCCTGCCGGGTGAATCGTGTTGGACTGGCCAGCCCTGTGCTTAAGCATGTTTTGCTAATGAGGTCAGGCCAAGTACGGAACATGTTGCAACCTGTCGACCCCGGTTTCGCGCTCGAGAAGAGCGGCGAAGAAACGATCCTCCGCCTGAGAGGCGACTGGACCGTGTCGACATTGCACACCATCGAGCGCGATTTCGCCGCCCTCAGTTTGCCCTCCGGCGCCGCCATTGACGTGACCGACCTCGGCCGGATCGACACCGCCGGCGCCTTCCTGATCGACCGCCTGGTGCGCGGATCCGGCGAAGCCGCGCCGCGTCTTGTCGGCGCCCATGCCGCCGCCGCAAGCCTGATCGCGCAAGTGCACGCCGTCTCCGATCCGGTGGAGCCGCCGAAGCGCGCGCCACATGGCTTCATCGAGCTGCTTGAGCGTATTGGCCGCGGCTTCGTTGACCTCGTCCGCGAGATCGTCGCGACGCTCGCGTTTCTTGGCGAGACGATCTTCACGATCCTCCGCCTCTTGCTGCAACCCTGGAAGCTGCGCTGGACTTCCATAGTCTCGGTCATGGAAGAGGCAGGGATGAACGCGATGCCTATCGTCGCTTTCCTGTCTTTCTTCGTCGGCATGGTGGTGGCCTTCATCGGCGCCACGACGCTGCGTGACTTCGATCTGGAGATCTACACGATCGAGCTGATCGGCTATTCGATGCTGCGCGAGTTCGGCGTGGTGCTAACCGGCATCGTTCTGGCGGGCCGCACCAATTCCTCGTTCACCGCGCAGATCGGCACGATGAAGATGCGCCAGGAAATCGATGCGATGCAGACCCTGGGCCTCAAGCCGATGGAGGTACTGGTCGCGCCGCGCGTCATCGCAATGGTCTTGATGACGCCGTTGCTTGCCTTTGTCGCTACCATGGCCGGCATTGCCGGAGGTGTGATCGTTGGCTGGATGTCGCTTGATATCAATCCCGGCCTCTTCGTCGAGCGGCTGCGCGCGTCTGTGCCGATCGACCAGTTCTGGATCGGCATGTCCAAGGCGCCTTTCTTCGGCCTCGTCGTTGCGCTGATTGCCTGCCGCCAGGGCCTCTTGACCGGCGGCAGCGTCCAGTCGCTCGGGCACCGGACCACGACGTCGGTCGTGCAGGCGATCTTCGCCATCATCGTGCTCGATGCGCTGTTTGCGATCTTCTACATGGAGCTCGGGATATGAGCGCCGAGCCGATCATCCGTGTACGGGACCTGAAGGTCGCCTTCGGCTCCTCGGCGGTGCTTGAGCACCTGGACCTCGATATCCCGCAAGGCGAAGTGATCGGCGTCATCGGCCCTTCCGGCTGCGGCAAGTCCGTCCTTCTTCGCGCCATCACCGGCCTCAAGCCGCCCGAGAGCGGGCTGGTGGAAGTGTTCGGTGAGCAGCTGGACCTGCTTTCCCGCGACGAGCGCACCGCCATCGAGCGGCGCTGGGGCATCATGTTCCAGGACGGCGCCCTGTTCTCGAACCTGACGGTGCGCGAGAATGTCATTGTGCCGATGAAGGAGCATACGCAGCTCAGCCGCCCGCTGATGCGTGACCTCGCCGACATGAAGATCCGCCTGTCCGGGCTCTCCGCCAGCGCGGGCGACAAATACCCCTCCGACCTTTCCGGCGGCATGCGCAAGCGCGCGGCGCTCGCCCGCGCGCTTGCGCTCGATCCGGAGCTTCTGTTCCTCGACGAACCGACCGCAGGCCTCGACCCGATCACGGCTGCCGGTTTCGATACGCTGGTGCGCTCGCTGCAGCGCGCCCTGGGCCTGACGGTCTTTCTCGTCACGCATGATGTCGATACCCTGCACGCGACGTGCGACCGGATCGTCGTGCTCGGCGAGAAGAAGGTGCTGGCCGTGGGAACCATTCCGGAGCTGAGGAAAGTGAACCATCCCTGGATCCAGGAATACTTCAGCGGGCCGCGCGGACGCGCCGCCGCGCCGATGACAAAGAAAGAGGCTTAGGACAGATATGGAAACCCGGGCAAACTACGCACTGATCGGCGCGCTGGTCCTGATTGCCACCGCGCTGCTCGCCGGCTTCGTGCTCTGGCTCGGGCAGTCCGAGTTCCAGCGCGACTACAAGGCGTATGATATTGTCTTCGAAGGGCCGGTCTCCCTGGAGGAAGGCGCAGCGGTGCGGTATATCGGCGTGAAGGTGGGCGAGGTTGCGACGGTGCGGATCGACAAGGCCGACCCGTCGAAGGTGCGCGCGCATATCCGCGTCTCGCGGGAGACGCCGATCCGGGTCGACTCCACTGCATCGATCCAGCTGGCGGGCATCACCGGCATCACCTTCGTGCAGCTCACCGCCGGCACCGGCGCGCCGCTGGAAGGCAAGCCTGGCCAGCCCGTGCCGATCATCCGGTCCGAGCGCACACTGGTCGATCAGATCGTCGCCGGAGGCGCGCAGGCACTTGGCCGCGCCAACATGACCTTTGACGGGATCAACCGTATCCTGACGGACGAGAACATCGCCTCGATGAGCACCTCGATCCGCAACCTTGAAACCATCACCACCAAGCTCGCCGCTGATGACGGGCTTATCGGCGAAGCTTCGGCCACGCTGAAAGATGTCTCGGCCGCTTCGCTGGCTTTCGAGGAAGCCTCGCTAGAGCTGAGCGCCGCCGGGAAGACGGCGAACACCAGCCTCACCGAAGTTGGCACCGACCTGAAGACCCTCGTTTCGGATTTCCGCACGGTCGCCAAGGCCGCAACCGGCACGCTCGAGGAAAGCCAGCGCGCTGTTGCGGCGGCGACGGCCATCATCGAAGGACCCGCCGCCACGACCTTCGAGAATACGACCGCCGCCAGCCAGGACCTGCGCGTCCTGATCAACCGTATCGACCGCGCCGTGCGCGAGATCGAACGTAATCCGCAAGGCTTCGTCGTCGGCGAACCCCTGCCTTATGAGGAGAAACGGCGATGATCCGGACCCTGATCGTTGCAGCCGCCCTGCTGGGCGCGACGGCCTGCGTTAATGTCCTGCAGCAGCCCGACCCGCCGGATGCCTATTACCGCATCGCCCCGATGGAGCCGATGCACCGCCTCAGCGCCACCGTGACCATCCGCGAGCCCGAAGCCTCGCGCATCTTCTCCGGCCGCACGATTGCCGCCGAAGACGAAACCGGCGCGCTGCGCATCGTGCGCGGGGTGCAGTGGACGGACAATGCCACGCAGATGATGCAGGGCGCCTTGCTCGCCTCGCTGAGCGGCGAAGGCCAGTATGCGGCTATGCCGTCGGAATCCTCAGGTCCTGCCGAGTTCGAACTCGGCTGGCGGCTCACCGACTTCACGCTTTACGGCGACTCCGCCCGCTGCCGGCTTGATGCCACACTAATGAAGGGCCGCACGCGCACGGTCGTGTCACAGACGAGCGTTGCCACATCCGCGATCGCGCTCGACTCGACCAACGCCGCCCGCGCCAAGGCGCTCACCGACGCTGGCCGGGCCTGCGTCAGTGAGCTTGCGGCCTTCATTGCCGAAGAGACCGCTGCGCGGGAATAAGGCTCGCTTGATCTACTTCTTCATCGGGCAGGTATTGAGGCCGAGCAGCGTATAGACCGGGCACCAGCCAACGAGGCCGGTGATGAGCGGCACGACGCCAATCCAGCCGAAGGGCGTCTGCGGCCCGACAAAGACAAGGCTGATCAGCGCGAGGCCCGCGATCACGCGAAGGGTGCGGTCGAGGGTGCCTTCATTGGTCTTGAACATGGGAAGTCTCCTTTGCTTGTGGAGACAGGTTAGCCCGCGGGCCAACCCTGGTCGGTGACTAAGTCACCAAGCCTCAAGACTGCTAACCGCCCGCCGCCTTGCGCTCCAGCGTGCCGCGCGCCAGCAGGGTCACCTTCCCGCGCGCCAGTGCCACAAGGCCCGAGCGCTCGAACCGCGACAGTTGGCGGCTCACCACTTCCCGGGCCGAGCCGATCTCGGAGGCGAGCGCGTCATGCGTCAGGTTCACTTCGCTGCCGGGCCCGGCGAGGGCGAGCAGGGCTTCGGCCAGGCGCGCCTCAATGCTGGCGGATGCCAGCGATTCGACGAGATGTTCGAAATCGGCAAAGCGGTGCGCCACCGCCGTGAACACGGTGCGGCGGAAATCCGGATCATTGGCCATGCGGCGGTCGTATTCACCGGGCGGGATAACTTCCCCCTTCAGCGCCGTCTCCGCAATGCCCTCCGCTGAGTAAGTGCGCCCCTCCGCAAGGCAGGTGAAGGTCTGAAGGCATATTTCACCCGGCCGGACGCGGTAGAGCACGATCTCGCGTCCGCCGGCGCTCGTCAGTGAGACGCGGATCGAGCCTTCCTGCAGCACGACGAAACCCGAACAGGCATCGTCCGGCCGGAACAGAACGGTGCCGGCCGGGCAGGCCAGCGGATGGGCGCCGTAAGAGGTCTGGCTTGGTGCGGTCATGACGCCACAATGAGAAAGGGCGGCCTGCTGCGCAAGCCGCCCTGACTGTCAGAACCAAAGGGGCTTGTGTCAGCCCGCCTTCATCTCGTCGAAGGCAAGGTCCTTGTCGACGCGCACATCCTGCGGCAGCCCCAGCACGCGCTCGGCGATGATGTTCTTCAGGATCTCGTCCGTGCCGCCGGCGATCCGCAGGCCCGGCGCCCACATGAAGCTCTGCTGGAAGATGGCATCGGCCGGCATCTGTTCGGCGTCCGTCATGATGCCGTAATGGTCCTGCATCTCGATGGCCGAGTTGCAGATATCCTGCAGATGGTTGGCGGTGATGATCTTGCCGATCGAGTTTTCCGGTCCCGGCGTCTGGCCGCGCGACAGGGCGGTCTGGGTACGGAACTTCGTCAGCTTGTAGCCTTGGGCGGCGACATACCAGTCGGCCAGCTTCTCGCGGAAGGCCTGGTCCTTCATCGTGCCGGATTGCTGGGCATAGGTCATGATCTCACCCCAGTCAGGACCGGGCGAGCCGCCGACGGCGAGGCGCTCGTTCATCAGCGTCACGAGGGCCACTTTCCAGCCATCGCCCACGGCGCCGAGGCGGTCGGTGTCCGGAATGCGCACATCGGTGAAGTAGACTTCGTTGAACTCGCGGCCGCCGGAGGCCTGGTGGATCGGGCGGACTTCGACGCCAGCCTGTTTCATGTCGACGATGAACATGGTCAGGCCCTTGTGCTTCGGAACCTTGGGGTTCGTACGCACCAGCAGGATGCCGAAATCGGAATAGTGGGCGCCGGAGGTCCAGACCTTCTGGCCGTTGATCACCCAGTGGTCTCCGTCCTTGACGGCCTTGGTCTTGAGGCCAGCCACGTCAGAACCGGCCGAGGGTTCGGAGAAGAGCTGGCACCAGATTTCCTCGCCGAACAGGGCCTTCTGGACATAGCGCTTCTTGTGCTCGTCGGAGCCGAAGGCAATCACGGTCGGGATGCACATGCCGAGGCCGATGGCGAACGGGCCGGTCGGCGCGTCGAACTTCGACTCTTCCTGGCCCCAGATGACCGCTTCCATCGAGGTGCCGCCGCGGCCGCCCCATTCCTTCGGCCAGGTGATCTGGGCGAACTTGTTCTCGGCCTTGGTCTTCTGCCAGGCCTTGGCGCGTGCCAGCGCCGACTCGTTCGACGAGCGGGGGCGTGCGCCGCTTTTCAGCTCGAGGTGTTTTGACAGGAAGTCAGAGGCTTCCTTACGGAAGGCGGCTTCGGCGGGTGTATCGTTGAAGTCCATGTCGGTCTCCGTTGCTTTCAGGGGTTAGTGTTCGAAACCGGGAAATCAAGCCCGGTTACATCTTGGTAAAAAAATTTCAGTGTGAACGCTTGCTGACTAGCCGTTGCCATATTCCATCCCGAATTGGGGCGTCGTATGAACTTCGTGCACCGGGGAGAAGAGCGATGGGCTCCCGCCCGCGGTGCAGCACAAAGGGACAACGTCTTATGTCGAATATTTTCGCGTACACCCGCCGCATCGCTGCTGCGTCTGCTGCTTCCATGCTGGTTGCCGGACTCGCGCACGCCGGCGTCGAAGTGAAAGTCGGTAACGACACGCTCGCCGCCACGGCTGCCACGATCAGCGTTTCGCAAGGCCCGGTCTACGACCCGATCACCTACATGCCGGTCGAGCCTGCCAAAACCCAGCTCTTCACGGGCTCGATCTATGTCACCCGTAACTTCGACTCGGGCTCGACCAAAGTGATCAAGCACATCGTCAACGGCGTGTCCGTCCCGGTCGTGGAAATCACCATCTCGGCTGACGGCAGCCCCGACAAGCAGGTCTGGAAACTGACCGACGCCGTTCTGAACAACTACTCGACCTACACCGGCGAAGGCTCGCAGGTCATCGAGAACTTCGACATCTCGTACAAAACCGCCACGCTCAGCGTCTACGAAGGCGGCAGCAAGACGGCCTCCGACTCGGTCTCCTGGACCACGCCGGAGCCCACGCCCGCCGCCATTTACACCGGCGAGTAAGTCAGCACTTGGCGAGCGGCGGGAGAGATCCCGCCGCTCGATCCGTGCCGGGGTGATGGTGGCCTCAGGCCGCATTCTTCGCCTCAAGCGCACGCACCAGTTTTTCTTTCCAGACCTTGGGCGAGCCCGCCTGCACCGCCAGCAGCTTGGCGCGGCGATAGTAGAGGTGGCAGTCGACTTCCCAGGTGAAGCCCATGCCGCCATGCGTCTGGATGTTCTCCTTCGATGCAAACCAGTAGGCTTCCGAAGCCGCCACGCGTGCGGCGGCAGCCGCTTCCGGCAGTTCGGCCGCATCAGTCGATAGCGCCCAGGCGCCATAGAAGCTGTTCGAGCGGGCGATCTCGTTCTTCACGTACATGTCGGCGAGCTTGTGCTTGATCGCCTGGTTTCCGCCGATCGGGCGGCCGAAGGCGTAGCGGTTCTTGGCATAGTCATTGGCCATCTCAAGGCAGACCGAGGCGCCGCCCAGCTGTTCGAAGGCGAGCAGCACCGCCACCCGGTCCATCAGCTGCGCGTTCAGCGCTTCGCCCTCGCCCTTGGCGCCGAGGCGTTCTGCCGGGGCGGCGTCAAACACGATCTCGGCATGGCTGCGGGTGGGATCGATGGTCTGCACCGTCTTGCGGCTGACGCCTTTGGCCGAAAGGTCGACCAGCACCAGCGCGATGCCCTTGCCTTCCTTGGCCAGAACGACCGCGTGAGTTGCAATGTCGCCATCGGTCACCGGAATCTTGGTGCCTGAAACCGTTTTGCCGTCGAATGTGGTGCGCAGGTTGGAGGCGTCCGGATGGCCCGGGCCTTCTGAAGCGGCATAGGCGCCGATCACCGCGCCGGCAGCGATCTGCGGCAGGATGGCGGCCTTCTGCTTGTCGCTGCCGCCGAGCTTCACGGCTTCGGTCAGGTAATACGCGGTCGAGGCAAACGGCACCGGCGCAATGGCGCGGCCCATCTCTTCGGCCAGCACGCACATTTCCAGCATGCCGAGGCCAAGCCCGCCATGCTCTTCGGGGATCGCAGCGCCAAGCCAGCCCATCTCGCCGACCTTCTTCCAGAGATCCTTGTGGAAGAGGGTCTTGTCATCGTTCAGCACCTTGCGGACTTCCGATGTCGGGCATTCGGCCGACAGGAACTTCCGGGCTTCGCCGGCGAGGTATTTCTGGTCTTCAGAGAAATCGAAATTCATGGCGCGTCTGGCTCCCATCGCCCCTGAGACGGGGCTGCTTGTTATCTCGGATGGACCAAGAATAACGCACTTTACGCGCACGGAAAGGTGTGACCCAGCGGCAATGGAGAGCGCGGAATCGGTTGAATTTCACCGGTCCCGTTCACCCGTCTCCCATGTTCCTGTGTCAACTTCCCGGCTGGATGAGGAGACGCAGCATGGCCAAGGCCCTGTTCCACAAGTCGCAGCGCGTATTCGTGAAGCCCGTAGGCACCTGGGCCGTGGTCGAACACGTCGTTCCCCACTGGGTGAAAGACGTCAACGAACCGCTTCGCATCACCTATGATTGTGGCCTCGGCCGGCCCTTCCACGCGCACGAGCTTGTGTCGGAGCAGGCGGTTCACAACCAGAACCGCATCTCGGATGATGATGAAGACATGATGCTGGAGCACTGGTTCGTCGAGCGGCGCACCATCAAATGGCGCCCCAGCGAGTTTGGTGTGACGCTGGCCAATCCCGGCACCTATCCGGTGGTCGCCACCGACGAGGGCGGCAATGGCGGCTGGCGCGTCGGCGGCTCCGAGTATGACCGTGATCCGCAACGCATCGAACACCAGGCCCGCATGATCGTCCACACCCCGGACCTCTTGCGGATTGCCCGCCGCGTGGCGGAGTTTGCCTCGGCAAACCCGAACGAGACGCCGGCGGACCTCAAGCCCGTTGCCCAGCACTGCGCCCTGATCCTGCGCAACGTGTACCGTCTCGACGAAGAAGTCACGGTCGCCGCCGAGTGATCAGCGCGCCCACCAGCAAATCCCGCTCAAGTGGGCACCGGTTGAGCGCGAGAATTTGCGACCAATCAAAAAACTAGAGCAAACGATTTGATTCCATCAGATCGCGTTTTTCTCTAGTCCGGGCGATGATCCACACCAATGCTGTCCCGGCCGCCGCGCCCAGCGCATTGGCTACGCCGTCGGCGACCGAGCCTTCGCGGCCCGTGCCGGCAAAGGCCTGCGCCACTTCCAGCCCCGCGCCATAAAGCGCAACCAGTACCGCCGCCAGCACGCGCCCGGGCCCCAGCCACATCGCCGCCGGAACCGCCAGCGCTGCGTAGGCCACAAAATGGCGGATCTTGTCGGAAATCTGCGGGGCGGGCGCCTCGCCCGGCGTGACTAGAGAGAAGTACCCGATCAGCACAGCAAGGCAGAGCCCGATCACGAGCGCGGCGCGGCGGATGGCGGGCGGGTAAGGGGCAAGGGCAGGTCGCATACCTGTTCCATGCCAGCGGCGCGGCGCGCCGACAACAACCCTCGACGGCGCGGATGGCGCCCTGTAGTCCTGAGGGCCGATCCCAAACCCCTGTCAGGAGCGCCTCCCATGCGTACGGAAACCCCGGTTGCTGTGAAGCTGAACGACTATGTGCCCTATCCCTTCACGCTGACCGATGTGCAGCTCGATTTCGATCTCGGCGCGTCCAAGACCGTCGTGAAGGCCGTGCTGTCGATCACCCCGCACGGCACAGGTCCGATGCGCCTTGACGGCGAAGCGCTGCGCCTGACTTCGGTCGCCCTCGGCCTCGCCGGAGCGGCGGCCGTGCCAATGGATCCGGCAGACTTTTCCGTCGATCCGCGCGGCCTCACCCTGCACACCCCGCCCGCTGGCCCGTTCGTGCTTGAGACGGAAGTGGAGATCTCGCCGGAAGCCAACACGGCGCTGTCCGGCCTCTATCTCTCCGGCGGCCGCCTCTGCACCCAGTGCGAGGCCGAAGGCTTCCGCCGCATTACCTACTATCCGGACCGGCCGGACGTGATGAGTTCGTTCCGCGTCCGGATGGTGGGCCCGAAGGACGAATTCCCGATCCTGCTGTCGAACGGCACACCGGGCGCGTCCGGCGATCTGCCGGGCGGGCGCCACTATGCCGAATGGATCGACCCTCACAAGAAGCCCGCCTATCTCTTCGCCCTCTGCGCCGGCGACTATGACGTGCTGCGCGATACCTTCACGACCATGTCCGGCCGCAAGGTCGATCTCGGCATCCATGTCGACAAGGGCGACGCGCCGCGTGCCGCCTGGGCGATGGACTCCCTCAAGCGTTCGATGCGCTGGGACGAGGAGGTCTATGGCCGCGAGTACGATCTCGGCGTGTTCAACATCGTGGCCGTGCGCGACTTCAATTTCGGCGCCATGGAGAACAAGGGCCTCAACATCTTCAACTCGGCCTATGTGCTGGCCGATGAAGCCACAGCGACGGACTTTGATTTCGAAGCCATCGAATCCATCGTGGCGCACGAATACTTCCACAACTGGACCGGCAACCGCATCACCTGCCGCGACTGGTTCCAGCTCTGCCTGAAGGAAGGCCTGACGGTTTTCCGCGACCAGAACTTCTCCGCTGACATGCGCTCGCGCCCCGTGCAGCGCATCAAGGACGTCATCAAGCTGCGCGCCCGCCAGTTCGCTGAAGATGCCGGCCCGCTCGCCCATTCGGTACGCCCGGATACCTACGGCGCCATCGACAATCTCTACACCTCGACCGTCTATGAAAAGGGCGCCGAGATCATCGGCATGCTGCGCCGGATGATCGGCCCGGAGAAATACCGCGAAGGCATGGACCTCTATTTCGCGCGGCATGACGGGCAGGCGGTGACCATCGAGGATTACTACGCCTGTTTCGAAGCGGTCACCGGCCGCGACCTTTCCGCCTTCCGCCGCTGGTATGCGCAGGCCGGCACGCCCGAAATCACGGTCAGCGAGACCTGGGATGTGGCCACTGCCACGCTAACCGCCACCTTCACGCAGGCCACGCCGCCGACGCCGGGCCAGCCGGTGAAACACCCTGTGCCCGTGCCGCTGCTCTGTGCGCTGCTCGATGGCAAGGGCGGTCATCAGGCTGCGGACGGTTTTGCGCCGGAGCCCTTCCTGCATGTTCTCGACACTGCCAAGGGCACGCTATCCTTCCGCCTGCCACCCGGCAGCGCCCGTCCGCTCCTCTCGGTGGCGCGCGATTTCTCCGCACCGGTCCGGGTCAGCCGCACGCTGGCGCGCAGCGAACGCATCGCCCTAGCCAAGGCCGAAACCGATCCTTTCAACAAGTGGGACGGCCTGCAGACCCTGATCAAGGAAGAGATCCTCGCCCTGTCGGATGGCAGCCAGACCAAGCCGAACCATGAGCTGGTCGATGCCATCGCCAGCGCCGTGCGCGGCGCCAAGGACGATCCGGCCTTCGCAGCGCTCCTCACGCGCCTGCCGGAAGTGGGCGAGCTGTTCCTCGAACGCCAGCCCGCCGATCCTGTCGCGCTCTTTAACGCGCAGCAGAAACTCAAGTCGGCGCTCTACAGCGAACTGGCGCCTGAAGTGGCCGAGACCCTCAATGTCCCGCCGCCTTCGCCCTATCATCCGGGCGCGGAGCAGGCCTCCATTCGCGCGCGCCGCACGGCCTTCATCGGCCTGCTCGGTGCTTCGCCCGACGCCGGCGCTTCGCAGACGCTGCACAGCCTCTACGAACGCGCGCCCAACATGACCGAGCGCCTCTCGACGCTCCGCGCCCTGATGTTCACCCGGGGCGAAGCGCGTCAGCAGGCCATCACCCATTTCGGCGATCTCTGGAAAGACAACCCGCTCGTCATGGACAAGTGGTTCTCCGTGCAGGCCGCTACCGGCAGTGCCGAAGACGTCAAGCGGCTGATCGCTCATCCGGCTTTCGACCTGAAAAACCCGAACCGTGTCCGCTCTGTCATCGGCGCGTTCGCGATGCAAAACCTTGCGGCCTTCCACGCGCCGGATGGCTCGGGCTACCGGGCGGTCGAAGCGACGATCCTCGCCGCCGACAAGGTGAACCCCGCCCTCGGCGCGCGCCTGCTGACAGCGTTTGAGCAGTGGCGGGTGCTGGAGCCGAAAGCCCGGGCCGAGGCGGAGGCCTGCCTGAAGCGGCTGGTTGAGGCCGGATTGTCTGAAAACGCGATGGATATTGCCGGCCGGGCCCTCTCGGGCGGGGTTTGAAAACGGGTTAACGGCGCATCGCCAAAAGTTAACCATCGGGCAATCTTTGCCTCCGAAACTCCCGCGATCCGGCACTCTGCGCGCCGGGAACGGGTAAGCTTTGGGCAAATCGACACCGCGTTCCAGCCAAGCCGATCTTCTGGCGCCGCCGGAAGAGCGCTCGCTTGCGGCCGATAACCGGCGCACCTGGGGCCTGATTTTCGGCATCCTTGGCCTGCTGACCCTCGCCCTCGGCCTGAAAGCCTGGGACGAACACATGACCCAGGAGCGCGCCTTCCTCGCGCAGATCGACGGCGAAGCCAGGATGCTCGCCGCCCGCATTGCTTCGCGCGCCGAAGCGGCGCAGGTCGTGTTGCGCCTCGTCGGGCAGGAGGACCTGTCCACATCCCGGGTCGCCGCCATCGCGCCCGGCATGGACGCGCTCGTCTCGCTGCGTGATGCGGCCCAGTCGCCTGCAGGCTCGCGTCTCGGCGATGCCGCGAAGGCGGCCAAGACCCTGCCGGCGGACGAGGCCGGCATGTTGCTCACGCTGCACGGTGACCTCGTCTTCGTTGCGCCTTCCGACAAGGCCGGAACGCTGATCGCGCTGTCACCCATCACCGCCACCTTTGCAAAGCCGGAAAAGGCGCGCCTCACCCTGCGCGCGCCGGGCACCACGTTCAGCTACGGCGCCGCCCATCTCGGCCCGGCCGCCGAAGCGGCCCCGGCGGAGCGTGCTTCCATCCAGTCTGGCGAAGGCATCGCGCGGGCCGGCACGGCCTGCGCGCCGGTCACCGGAAGCGATGTCAGCATTTGCCTCACCGTCGCCCGCCCTCTGATCACGCTTTCAAATCTCGCAAAGCTCCTGATCTTCGGCCTGCTTGTTGCGGCCCCGGCGATGGCCATCCTCGGCCTCACGCGCCGCCTGTCGAAGCGCCAGACCGAGATGCTGATCCAGTCCACCCGCAACCAGGAGTCCGACCGTATCCTCGGCCTCGTGATGCGCGGCGCGCAGGCCGGTTACTGGGAATGGTCGCACACAACCAGCACGATCTTCTTCAGCGAAGGCGCCTCCGAACTCCTGGGTCTCGACCGCGTCGGCCTTGGCACGCTGGATAACCTGCTGGCCCGCGCTCCGGTCGAGGCGCACGCGCGCATTCGCGAGGCCTTCACCAAGGCGCGCACCATCGGCTGGCTGCATCTGACCTTTCCGGCAAACTCTGCGCCCGGACGCTGGATCGAGATGCGCGGCAGCCTGTCGGACGACCCGGTCAGCGGCCAGCCCGTTTTCGGCGGCATCATGCTGGACGTCACCAGCCGCAAGCAGGCCGAAGACCGCGTCAAGGCGGCCGAACAACGCCTGCGCACCGCCATCGAGGGTTTCGCCGGCCCCTTCGCCCTGTGGGACGCCCGCAAGCGGCTCCTGTACTGGAACCGGGCTTTCGCCTCTGATTTCGGCCTGCAGGACACGCTCCGCGCCGGCCTCAGCCACGAGACGATGCAGATCGCCCGGGCCGGCGCCGTATTGATCGAGCGTCAGTCTACGGAAGACAGCCGCACCACCCTGATCGCGCTGCGCACCGGCCGCTGGTTGAAGATGATCGAACGCCCGACGCAGGATGGCGGACTTTTGACCATTGGCGTTGATGTCACCGAGAACATCCGCCACGAGGAAGAACTGCGCAAGCAGCAGGACAAGATGAAGCGGACGACGCTGGAGCTGCAGCGGTCGGAAGGCAAGGCGAACGAACTGTCTCGGAAGTATTCCGAGGAGAAGGCCAAGGCCGAGCATGCCGCTTTCACCAAGTCGGCCTTCCTCGCCAACATGAGCCACGAGCTGCGCACACCGCTCAACGCCATCATCGGCTTTTCCGAAATCATGATGAACGAACTTGCCGGTCCGCTCGGCCATACGTCGTACAAGGAATATTCGCGCGATATCCTGACCTCCGGCCAGCACCTGCTCGACATGATCAACGACATCCTCGACATGGCGAAGATCGAAGCCGGCAAGATGACGATCACGACGCAGCCGATCGACCCGGTCGATCCGGTTGACGCTGCCCTGCGTATGATTCGCCGCAAGGCCGAGGAAAAGGAAATCGAACTCGTGCTCGATACCGCGCAAAACCTGCCGGACATCGACGCCGACCACCGCGCCATCCGGCAGATGATCCTCAATCTCGTCTCCAACGCGATCAAGTTCACCGACCGGGGTGGCCGCATCACCGTGCAGGTCGATGAGCGCGGCCCGGAGATCTATTTCGGCGTTACCGATACGGGCATCGGCATCCCCGCCGAAGACATCTCACGCCTCGGCCAGCCCTTCGAGCAGGTCTCGAAAACCAAGGATCGCAATACCGACGGCACGGGTCTCGGTCTCGCGCTCACCAAGTCCTTCGCCGAAATGCATGGCGGCCGGCTCACGCTGTCTTCGATCTATGGCGAGGGCACGACGGTAGCCTTCTACCTGCCCATCGGCGGCCCCGCCCGTCTCGGCCAGCAGGTCCCCGCGCGGGATGTGGCCTGATCAGGGACGGAGGTTCCAGTCTTTGATCAGGCTGGATTTGCCGCCCACCCATACCTCACCCCACGCGCCCGTTTTCAGCTTGCGGTCAAGACCCGCGGGTGCCTCGTCCACCACATCGGGCAGGAAGCGTGCCGTGCCGTTGCTGGTGACCACGAGCACGTTCGCGTCTGCGCGCAGCCCGGCGATTTCCAGAAGCAGCGCACTCCATCCGGAGCGGATCGCGGCCGGGTCCACGATCCAGCCCTCCGGCGGCGTACCGTCCTCATCCCAGGCCTTCAGCGCCGCAGCGCCGAGGCGGGCGATGACAGCCTCCTCCGGCTGGTTCTCGTCCGTGCCGTAGTCGATCTCTCGCAGGAAGCTGCGGATCAGCAGCGCAGGTGAATCCGTCCGTCGGCTGAGGATTGCCCGCGCCGTCGCGCGCGTCCGCTCCAGCGGCGAGGCGAGCGCGGCGGCAAACCGTGTGCCTTCGAAATGCGCGGCGAGGGCGGCGGCCTGCACCCGGCCCGAGGCGGACAAGGGCAGGTCCGTGCGCCCGCCAACCCGGGTGACCACATCCCCCGCATCAAACGTGTTGCCATGCCGGACCACATACAGCGTCGCCATCCGTGTCAGTCCTGCGCCGGATCGCCAAGCTCGGCAACGAGACGCTCGGCAAGCGCAATGTCCTCGGCCGTGTCGATGCCCGGGATCGCAATCCGCCCCGGCTGCACTTCCACCGCCTGCACGCTCATCCCGTTCTCGATCAGGCGCAGCTGCTCCAGCCCTTCAAGGCGCTCATACTTGCTCTCCGGCAGCGCGCAGTAACGCTTCAGCGCGCCGAGGCGATAAGCATAGAGGCCGACATGCTGGCACACCGGCGAGAGCGGGCCCATGCCGCGCAGGTCCTTCTCCTTGCGCATCGCCGGAAGGATGATCTTGGAAAACCAGATCGCGCGGCCGGAAGGATCGGTCACCAGCGTCGTGCCGGAGAACGGTGTCTCCTTCTTGTGCGCGCGCAGCCGGTCGAGCGCGTCCCAGCTGAGGCGGATATAAGGCGTCGCCGCATCGGTGCCGGACGTCGCCAATGCGGTGACGATCGCCACGACATGCGCGGCCGGGGTGAAAGGCGCGTCGCCCTGCAGGTTGACGATGAATTCCGGCTCTGCGCCGAGCCCGCCCGCCGCCGCCAGCGCGCGGTCGGAGCCGGAGGGCAGGTCCGGATCGGTCAGCACCACCTGGATGCCCGCATCGCGGCAATGCTCCAGGATGCGTGTGTCATCCGTCGCGACGACATACTCAGCTTGCTCAAGCTGTGCGCAGGCCCGGCGCGCCAGGTCGGCAACGCGCTCGACCATCGTGCGCCCGGCGATCAGCGCGAGCGGTTTTCCGGGCAGCCGCGTCGAAGCATAGCGCGCGGGTACAACGATAAGGGTTTTCATCCGCCTGCGGCCTGTCTCAGCGCGTCACCGTTGCGCGTCGATCACCTGGGACAGCGCCAGCACCGGCCCCACCCATTCCAGCGCTTCCTCGGAAACACCTTCCCGCCGCAGGAATTCCGTAAAGGCCGGCACGAAGCTCGTGTCGCTGCGGCACTGGCCGATCGAGGACTTCAGTTCCGGGATGACAAAGTTCTCGAAACCGTCTGCGAAGTCGCGCAGCTCGTCCGCCTTGGCGGCCAGCAGGATCGCCTGCACCGTGTCGATCTCGCCGTCCTGGCGCACCAGCCGGCGCAGGTCGGAAACAAGGCCGCGGTTCTGCAGGGCGAAACGCGTGAGAATCTGGTCGGTGCGATAGTCGATCCATTCGGTGGTGCAGGGTTCCGGCGCGGTGGCGCAGGCGCCCAGCGTGGTGGCCGTGAGGATCGCCGCGGCAAGGGCACGAAGTTTCATGGCATCAGCTCCCGGATCTTGTCTGGCGGCACCCTAGCCGCTTGCCCGGCCCGCGCAAAGCGGGCCACGCAGGCAAAAAAAGACCCCGGCCACGGGGGCCGGGGTTGTCCGCGTGGGACGAGACTTTGATTATTCGCCGTCGAGATCAGGCGCCGAAGGCTGCGCAGGCTGAGCGGGCTGCGCTGGCGGCTCCGGGGTTTCAACGTCGACATCGATGTCCAGATCGATGTAGAGGCCCTCTGCTCCCGAACGGAAGATCATCACGTTCTTGCGGCGCTCGCCCTGGGCAGCGGCTTTGAAGGCGGCTTTCTCGGCCGCCGTGATGCCAGGATGGCTGTCGATGGCAGCCAGAGCCTTGGCAGACGCCATGTTGGCACGGTCGCCTTCGATGCAGGCGAGGCGGAACGTCTCGCCCTCGGGATCCTTGCGCTCGATCACGCGGGTCTCGCCCTTGGCAAGCTCGGCCTCTTCGCAGGCTTCGACAAGTCCTTCGACGACGGCAGCCTGGCCTTCGATACGCTTCTCGAAATCGGCGCCGAAGCGCTGTTCCATGATCCGCTCGATCTCGGCACCATGCCGTTCCATGCGTTTCTCGATGACGGCCGCCCGGCGCTCTGTATCGGCGTCGATGCGTTCCTGGTCCGCGAAGCGGGCTTCCATCATGGCGCCGTGATGCTCCATCTGGGCTTCCATCTCGGCGGCGCGGGCTTCAATCATCGCGGCTTTGGCTTCCATGCGGGCCTCGAAGGCGTTGGACCATTCCTCGATTTCGTCCTCCGACATGCCCGCGAAGTCCATCCGCAGGGCTTCGCCGGCGCCCATCGCGCCGAGTTCGGCGCCGAGCAGGCCCAACTCCGTCGACAGCCGGGTGATCTCCATGAAGTCGGGGTCGTTGACCATGTCGATGGCAACATCGACTGCGTACAGGTTCGACAATTCCACGGAGTCGGCCGTGATCTTGGCCTGCAGTTCGGCAAGTTCCGGCGGCTCCGGCGGGACCGGCATGACCTTGGCCATCGGGTCGCCCAGCATGACGATCTGGCGGTCGGCGGCTTCGCCATCAATCCAGAGCGTGTTGCTGTCGATGCGGATTTCTTTCACTTCTCCATCCTTCGGTTCGCCGGCAGCGGCCACCGAAGAGGTGATCGCCAGCGTCGAGACGCCGAACAGGAGGGCCGCGCCAAAGCCGATCATGCGGCGGCGGGACGAAGGGGCGGGGTAGGTCATGCGGGTGAGCCTTTCTTTGAGGGCATGGGTCAGGGGCAGGCGTCCAGCAGCCATTGCCGGTTCGGGCAGGTGCAGGCGTGCAGCCTTGATCAAGGTTGACCCGTAAGCATGCGGGCTGGTCTGGCAGCGGGCGAGCACATCGGCGTCGCACGCAGCCTCCTGGTCGGTCCGGAACGCATTGCGGGCAATGTAAGCCAGCGGGTTGAACCACATCGCCGCCACGAAGAGTTCAGAGACCTGCAAGGCCCAGAGATCGCCGCGTCGCACATGCATCAGTTCATGGGCGAGCGCAGCGCGCGCCTCCGTCGGCGTGTAGTCGTCCTCGAACCAGGCCGGCATCACGATAACGGGGCGGAAAAGTCCGGTCACAAAGGGACCGCGTGAGATCAGGCTCGCGACCAGGCGCGGCGGCCGGCGCAGGCCGGTTTCCGCCGCAATGCGGTCAACGAGATCAGCCATCGGCGCAGACACCGGCATCGCCTCGCGGTCTACAGTCTGCATGAAGCGCCAGTGGGCATAAAGACCGCGCGCCATCAGGAACACCGCGCCGGCAATCCAGGCCGCAATGCCGGCCGTGATCAGGGCGGGCAGGAGGGCGTCTGCGCTGAGCAGCGGCTGCACGTCTTCGGTCATCGCGATATCGGCGGGCTCGAAAGGCGCGGCAGGCAACGGCGCAGCAGGCACCGCCACCCAATTGGCGCCCTCTGCAACGACCGGAACGGCCTCAGGTGCGGCGGTTCCGAAATTGAGGATCGAGACCGGCGTCGGCAGTGGCGGCAGGAAGAAACGCGCCACCGGGATCGCCCAGAGCAGGTACACGATGCCCGCACCAAACTGGCGCGACACCGCGCGGCGCAGCATCAGCACGATCAGGATCAGCACCGAGACGGCGAACAGCGTCTCAAGCGCATGGACGACGTCGTTGTTGAGAATGGCGTGGATCATTTCTTCAGCTCCCCCAGAAGCTTCTCGAGTTCGGCAATGTCTTCGCGCGTCAGGCCGCGGCTGTCGGCGAGGTGGGCCACCAGCGGCGCGGCGCGGCCCGAGAACACCCGGTCGATGAACTGCGTCGCGGCCTCGGCCTTGTAAGCGGCCTCGTCGATCACCGGATAATAGAGGTAGCGCCGGCCATCCTCGACCGTGCGCAGCGCGCCTTTCTCGACGAGGCGGGCGAGGAAGGTTTTCACCGTCCGCACGTTCCAGTCGCGCCCGTCGCCCAGCGCCTCGTGCACATCGCTGGCCGCAAGGCCGGGCCGGGCCCAGAGCACGTCCATCACTTCAAGTTCGGAAGCCGAAATCTGAGTCATGTCTCACCTGCCTTATGACTACACACGTGGTCTTATTCTTGACTACATGCGTGGTCAATAGCCCGATTGTGAATTCGGTGTAAGCCGCAGCTTCTGCAGCCTGAGGGGCGCTGGAGGCCTTCATTTACCGTCACGCGTCCTGTAGGGTCGCGGGAGTTGCGTAACCGGGAGCCGTCCCGTGAGGAGAGTTCCGAGATGAAACCGGGCATTCTGGCCGCCCTTTTCCTGGCAATCCTTCCGGCTGGCTGCGAGACGGCAGGGACTTATGGCGACATCCTCGCCGGCATCCCGCTGCCCCAGTCCGGTCCGCTCACCGCCGCCGAGATCGATGCCGGCCTGCGCGAGGCGCTCACCGTCGGCACCACCAATGTCGCTGCCCGGCTTGGCCAGACCAATGGCTATTTCGGCGACCCGAAGATCCGGATCCCGCTGCCGAAAACCTACCGCGAGGTTCAGCGCAACCTTGCCGTCGTCGGCGCCAGCGGCCCGCTGGACGAGGTCGAGCTGCGCATGAACCGTGCGGCCGAAGCCGCCGTTCCGGAAGCCCGCGCGCTGATTGTCGGGGCAGTCCGCAACATGACCATCGAAGACGCGCTCGGCATCCTGCGCGGCGGGGATACCGCTGCCACCGATTTCCTCCGTGCGCGGACGGAATCCCAGCTCACCTCCGCCTTCACGCCGCACGTGCGCAAGGCAATGGCCGAATCCGGCGCGTTCACCGCGATGGAGGGCTACCTCTCCGGCATCGGCCTCGGCGGATCCACATCGACGCTTCAGGCAGACCTGACATCCCATGCCGTGCGTCTCGGCCTTGACGGCGTCTTCCTCTATGTGGCCGAAGAGGAGAAGAAGATCCGGGAGAATCCAGTGGCGCGCACGACAGACCTCCTCCGCAAGGTATTCGGAGCCTCTGCCTGATGCGCCGTTTCCGCGAGCCTCTGAAATCCGGCGGCGAGATGGCCGGGATCGAGTTCGGCGATCCGATCAAGCCCTATGCCGCCGTCTGGCTGCACGCGACCGGCTTCAACGCCATGACCTATCAGTCGATGCTTGCCCCGCTCGGCCTGCGCGCCCGGGTTGCCGCGCTTGACCTGCGCGGCCATGGCCGCTCGACCCTTCCGGCAAAAGGCGGTCTCGCTTCCTGGAACAAGTACCGCGACGATGTGATCGCCTTCCTCGATGAAGAGGCGCCGCACGGTGTGGTGCTCGGTGGGCACTCAATGGGCGGCTGCGTCGCGCTGCTCGTCGCCGGCAAGCGTCCGGACCTTGTGAAGGGTCTCGTGCTGGCAGACCCCGTGATCCTCTCCCGCAAGGTCTATTTCTGGAACCATGTCTTCCCGCCCTTCACCTGGTTGATGTCGCGCGGCAACAACATGGCCGCACGCGCCCGCAAGCGGCGGGGTGAGTTCGGTTCCTTCCGCGAGGCGCTGGATGGCTATTCCGGCAAGCCCGCTTTCAAGTCCTGGCGCGAGCCCTTCCTCGCCGACTATCTGCTAGACGGTCTCGACCGCGCCGATGGCGGGCCGGCTGACGCCGCCAATCAGCGCTGGAAGCTGTCCTGCACGCCGAAATGGGAAGCCAAGACCTTCGGCGCCCAGCGCAACGCCCCGTGGAGCGCGCTGCGCAAGGTGCGCAAGAAGAAGATCCCGATCGTCATCCTGCGGCCCGGCCGCGACTCGGTGATTTCCGACAAGGTCCGTGCCGAGATCATCAAGCAGAACCCGTCGCTGATGATGCGCGGCATCCGCGGCACCTCGCATTTCCTGCCGATGGAAGCGCCGTATGAAATCCGCGACCAGCTCTCGGCCTTCATCGCCCGCCTCGTCGAACGCTTCACGCTGGAAGAAGACGGCCCGGTCGCCCGCAACCTGCGCCAGCGCCGCCGGCGGGCGGGGTAGAGTTCAGTAGCACCTACCTATCCGCAGATGCCTGCGGAGGCAGGCATCCAGCGCACTTCAAAAGCTCATTCTGAATCTGGACCCCTGCGTTCGCAGGGGTCTGCGGAAAGGTGGGGGCGCAGGGTAAGCCCCACCCTCACCACAACTCCCGCTCCGGCGAGGCAACCCCCGCCAGCTTGCCCATCAGCCGCGCCAGCTCCGCCTGTTCGCGCTCGCTCAGCGCGCTGACGAGCCGCGCCTCTTCGGAAAGGGCGAGCGGCACGATCAGATCATACACATCGCGCCCCGCCTTCGTGAGGAACAAGAGCGCCCGTCGCGCATCATCCGTAGACGGACGCCGCTCCAGATACCCCATCTCGATCAGCCCGGCGACCGCGCGGCTCACCGCCACCTTGTCCATCTGCGTACGCTGGCCGATCTCGGTGGCGCTGATGCCGGGCGTGTCGGCGGTCACCGCCATCGCCCGCCACTGCCAGATCGAAAGGCCGAACTCGCGGTCATAAAGCTCCGCAATCCGCTGCGAGATGGCGTTCGACAGCACCGACAGCCGGAATGGCAGGAAGGTCGACAGGCGCAGGGAACCGGGCGCGGGGGAATCAGGCATGGGTCATCCTTCGGACTCGCTTGCAGGGCGAGGCAATATTAGTTACATATGAAACCATCTTTTCCAGCCTTGCAAGACGGGAGTCCTCTCCATGGCCGATCTTTTCGACAATCCCGCCGGTCTCGACGGTTTCGAATTCATCGAATTCTCGGCGCCGAAGAAGGGCGTGCTCGAGCCGGTCTTCGAAACCATGGGTTTCACCCGCATCGCCTGCCACCGTTCCAAGGATGTCGAGTTGTGGCGCCAGGGCGGCATCAACCTGATCACCAATTACGAGCCCCACTCTGCGGCCTGGTATTTCTCGCGCGAGCATGGGCCCTCCGCCTGCGGCATGGGCTTCCGCGTCAAGAATGCCCGCGCCGCCTATGACCACCTCCTGAAGCAGGGCGGCGAGCCCGTCGAGGCCAAGACCGGCCCGATGGAGCTGCACATTCCCGGCATCCGCGGCATCGGCAATTCCATCATTTACCTGATCGACCGCTACGACACCGGCGCCGGCGAACTCTCGATCTATGACATCGACTTCGAATACCTGCCGGGCGTGGACCGCCATCCGAAAGGCGCAGGCTTCAAGGTCATCGATCACCTGACCCACAACGTCTATGGCGGCCGCATGAAATACTGGGCGGACTTTTACGAGACGCTCTTCAATTTCCGCGAGATCCGCTATTTCGACATCAAGGGCGAATATACCGGCCTCACCTCCAAGGCGCTCACCGCGCCCGACGGAAAGATCCGCATACCGCTCAACGAGGAAGGTAAGGGCGGCGGCGGCCAGATCGAGGAATTCCTGCGCGAGTTCAACGGCGAGGGCATCCAGCACATCGCGCTGATCTGCGACGATCTCTATGCCTGCTGGGACGACTTGAAAAAGCGCGGCGTGCCCTTCATGACCCCGCCGCCGGACACCTATTACAAGATGCTCGACACGCGCCTGCCTGGCCACGGCGAGGATGTCGCCGGCCTCAAGGCCCGCGGCCTCCTTCTGGACGGCACAACCGAAGGCGGCGAGCCGCGCCTGCTGCTGCAGATCTTCGCCCAGCCGCAGATCGGCCCGGTCTTCTTCGAATTCATCCAGCGCAAGGGCGACTACAAGGAAGGCTTCGGCGAAGGCAACTTCAAGGCCCTGTTCGAATCCATCGAACGCGACCAGGTCGAGCGCGGCGTGCTCGCGGTGAAGGAGAAGGTGTAATGGCGACCCCCAAACTTCGCGGCGTCCACCACGTCGCCTATCGTTGCAAGGATGCGAAGGAGACAGTGGAGTTTTACCAGAAGACGCTGGGCATGGAGTTCCAGCTGGCGATTGCCGAGGACCACGTGCCCTCGACCGGCGCCTATGATCCGTACATGCACATCTTCCTCGATGCCGGGAACGGCAACGTGCTCGCCTTTTTCGAGCTGCCCGAGCAGCCGGAAATGGGCCGCGACCCGAACACACCCATCTGGGTCCAGCACATCGCCCTGCGCGTCGGCTCCCTCGACGAACTCCTCGCCGCCAAGGCGCACCTCGAGTCCCTCGGCCTCGACGTGCTCGGCCCGACCCATCACGGCATCTTCAAGTCGATCTACTTCTTCGACCCCAACGGCCACCGCCTCGAACTCACCGCCGACATCTCGACGCCGGAACAGCTCGCCCAGCTGAAATCCGTCGCCCAGCCGATGATCGACGAATGGACCGCCACGAAGAAGGCCCCTCGCCACGCCGCCTGGCTGCACGAGAAGATCCGGGAAGAAAGCTGACCTTCCCCCCTCTCCCGTTCCACGGGGTCGCTCGGGAAATCGCATGCGATTTCTCGCCCTCGCGACGGGCCGGGGGTGAGGGGGGCTGACTTCTCCGCCTCAAGGGTGTTCAGTAAAACAATAGCCCTCACCCCAACCCCTCTCCCGCGAGGCGGGAGAGGGGCTAAAAAAAAGATCAGAGGAAACGCCCCATGAAACTCGCCACCCTCCGCAACGGCACGCGCGATGGCCGCCTCGTCGTCGTCAGCCGCGACCTGACGCGCGCCACCGATGCCGCCCGCATTGCGCCCACGCTGCAGGCCGCGCTCGACAAGTGGTCGATCTACGGGCCGGAGCTGGAAACGCTGGCGGGGCAGGTGGAGCTGGGCTCGGTCCCCACCTTCCGCTTCCACGAGCATGACTGCGAAAGCCCGCTGCCCCGCGCCTATCAGTGGGCGGACGGTTCGGCCTATATCAACCATGTCGAGCTCGTCCGCGCCGCGCGCGGCGACAAGGTGCCCGAGAGTTTCTACTATGACCCCCTGATGTACCAGGGCGGCTCCGACGGTTTCCTCGGCCCGCGCGATGCCATCCCGCTCGGCGACGCCGCCTGGGGCTGTGACATGGAAGGCGAGATCGCGGTGATCACCGATGACGTGCCGATGGGCGTCAGCGAGGAGGAGGCCGCCCTCCACATCCAGCTGATCCTGCTCTGCAACGACGTGTCGCTGCGCGGCCTGATCCCCGGCGAGCTCGCCAAGGGCTTCGGCTTCTTCCAGTCCAAGCCCGCCAGCGCCTTCTCGCCCGTCGCCGTCACGCCCAATGAGCTTGGCCCCAACTGGCAGGACGGCCTCGTCCACCTGCCGCTCCGCGTCGATCTCAACGGCGCCCCCTTCGGCCGCGCCAATGCCGCCGTGGACGCGACCTTCAATCTCCCCCGCCTCGTCGCCCACGCCGCGAGAACCCGCGCGCTCTCCGCCGGCACGATCATCGGCTCGGGCACGGTCTCGAACAAGGGCGCGGATGGCGGCCCCGGCAAACCCGTCGCCGAAGGCGGCCTTGGCTATTCCTGCATCGCCGAAATCCGCATGATCGAAACCATCCGCGACGGCGCCCCGAAAACACCTTTCATGAAGCCCGGCGACACCGTGCGCATCGAGATGAACGACAGCGCCGGCCATTCGATCTTCGGCGCCATCGAGCAGACGGTCACATCGGCCTGACCCGCTTCAACAACTGTTGAAATTCGCCGCGAACTAGGGCATTCAGGCGCCGCGGTTTATGCTAGTGCAGGGCAGCAGCGGCAACGCGACCAGGGAGTGACAGGCCGGATGGCAAGCAAGGTCTACAAATCGGCGAAGGAGGCCCTGGGCGGCCTCACCTTCGATGGCATGACAGTGATGGCCGGCGGCTTCGGCCTCTGCGGCATCCCGGAAAACCTGATCCTCGCCCTGCGCGACAGCGGCGTGAAAAACATCACCGCGATTTCCAACAATGCCGGCGTGGATGATTTCGGCCTCGGCCTCCTGCTGAAAACGCGCCAGATCAAGAAGATGATCTCGTCCTATGTCGGCGAGAACAAGGAGTTCGAGCGCCAGTATCTCTCGGGCGAGCTTGAGCTCGAGTTCAATCCGCAAGGCACGCTTGCCGAGCGCTGCCGGGCAGGCGGTGCCGGCATCCCCGGCTTCTACACGAAAACCGGCGTCGGCACGCTCGTCGCCGAAGGCAAGGAACACCGCGAGTTCAATGGCGAGACCTACATCCTCGAAACCGGCCTCGTCGCCGACCTCTCGATCGTCAAGGCCGAGAAGGCCGACACGCAAGGCAACCTGATCTTCAACAAGACCGCCCGCAACTTCAATCCGCCGATGGCCATGGCCGGCAAGGTCACGGTCGCCGAAGTGGAGGAGATCGTCCCCACAGGTGATCTGGACCCGGACCATATCCACCTGCCGGGCATCTTCGTGCAGCGCATCATCAAGGGCACCTTCGAAAAGCGCATCGAACAGCGCACCACACGCAAGCGGGAGACTTTCTGATGCCCTGGACACGCGACGACATGGCGGCCCGCGCCGCGAAAGAACTCCACGACGGTTACTACGTCAACCTCGGCATCGGCATCCCGACGATGGTGGCCAACCACATCCCCGAAGGCATGGACGTGACGCTGCAATCCGAAAACGGCATGCTCGGCATGGGCCCGTTCCCCTATGAGGGCGAGGAGGACCCGGACCTCATCAACGCCGGCAAGCAGACCATCACCACGCTCCCACGCACCAGCTTCTTCGACAGCGCCACCAGCTTCGCGATGATCCGCGGCGGACATATCAACATCGCCATCCTCGGCGCCATGGAAGTCGCCGAAAACGGCGACCTCGCCAACTGGATGATCCCCGGCAAGCTCGTCAAAGGCATGGGCGGCGCGATGGACCTCGTCGCCGGCGTGAAGCGCATCGTCGTCGTCATGGACCATGCCAACAAGGCCGGCGAATCCAAGGTGCTGAAGCAGTGCACCCTGCCGCTGACCGGAAAGGGCGTCGTCAACCGCATCATCACCGACCTCTGCGTGATGGACGTCGTCCCCGGCGGCCTGAAAGTCCTCGAACTCGCCCCCGGCGTGACGATGGACGAAGTGAAGGCGAAGACTGAGGCGACGCTGGTTTCTTAGCGGCTCCGGCCCGCCCGTTCGGCGGAGAGCGTACTTCGTGTATTAGCCTAATTCAGACGTTGGAGAGCGCTGCGTTCAATGGTCCTCGCTGTGCCACTGCGCGAGGTCATCGACCGGTCGCGGTAGCCGGCCTTCTAGCCACTGCGTAACCGTGCTCGGTGGCATACTGGCCGGACATTCGATAACCCAGGAGAGAAATTCTTGCGGCCCGCCATTTATGTATGGCGGCGGTGAAACCGGTTTGAAGATCGTGGGAAGCCGCTCTTCAATCGACAAGTAATTCAACACATGGCCAAGCTCTTGAACTAAATGCCACGCCAAAGGATGTTCGAGATCGATCCTGAACTTGACCCACCAAAAGCCACTATCCTCGCCGCAACCGATTCCCCGTGCCGGTGTATTGTTGGTGAGCACCGAGGGAACTCGGCTCAAGTATTCAAGCAACTTTTGAAACTCGGCAGCCATCTTGCGTCCTCCCTCACGAGTGAGATGCCATAGGGGTTGGATATCCGCCATCGGCGAATAGCGGTCGGTCGAGGTTTTCGAATTCAGGCCGCTATGCCCGCCGCCGAAAATTCGTTGCACAAGTTTCGCCCTGCGCCACCAATTCGGTGGCCTTCGAAAAAATAAATCCCCCCGAAACAACGCCGTGTAAAATTCTCTGCCGCTGCGAATCCGACCGCATTCCGCATGGGGATATGCTCCGCAGATGACCCGCGCCCATCCCGAGTTCTGGTATCCCATCGCCCGGCTCCTGTCCGCGCTGCACGCGCTGCTGCGCGCCACGGCGCCGGAGGCCTTCGCTGCCATCGCGAAGGAGGCGCGGGCGCAGCTGATTGCAGCCGCCGCGCTGGTGCGGCGGTACATCCATGTCCTCGCGGCGGAGCTTGTCCTCCCGCCGCCGCGCGTCAGACCTCCGTCCACGGAAGATAAGCCCAATCCTGCCGCCGAGCGGAGGGGTGCACGCGCGCCGCTTTTCCAGCTCATCGAAAATCCCGCGCGCTGCGGTGGCGGCGGCGAGGGCGAAGACCCGCCCGTGCTGCAATGGGCCCTGCTGATGGAGGCTGCGGCGCGTCTCGTCCGCGTCCTCGCCAATCCCGCGCCGCATGCCCGCCGCCTCGCGCGCCGGTTTGGCACGATGCTTCACGCCGGCCTGCGCGAGATGCCTGTGCCCTGGCACGTCATCCGCCGCGTCGGCCCCGGCATCGACACGCTGCTCCTGCGCCTCGATCAGGCCGCCCGTCCGCAAGCCTGGGCAGGGATGGATACGTCTTGAAAACGCCCTCCGCCTGCGGCCCAAACGCCTCCCTCGCATCGCAAGGGAGGATAAGCGCACATCCATTCGCGTCCCCTCCGAAGATACCTGCGAAAGCAGGTATCCAGCGCAAGGAAAATGCATCTTCCTTCATCTGGGCCCCTGCTTTCGCAGGGACCTGCGGAGAGATCTCTTATCCCTCGAAGCCTTCCACAAAGATCACGCGGTAATCCGCCGCCTGGAAACGATGCTTCTTCGCTTCGGTATAGGCCGGGCTGTCATACCAGGCGCGGGCTTCCGCCATCGACGGGAAGGAGAGGATCACCACGCCATCCGCATTCGCGCCTTCGGTGACTTCGTGCTTGCCATAGAAGGCCAGCGGCGTGATCTTGTGGTTGCCGCGCGCATTCTTCGCCGCCTCGCCATAGCGGGCCATCGCCTCGCCGTCGCGCAGCTTCTCGCGGATAAGGATCACATAAGCGGTCATGGCATCTCTCCCTTGTTTGAAGGAGGAGTTTCAGCGATCCGGGGCGCGCGTGCAATTCCTTCCGCCGCGTCGCGGGGTTTCACGCACGGGCAAAAGCCGCTAGGGCTGCGCCAGAAATTCCGGATGCTTCACATGTCTCATTTCGCTCACCTGTCCACGCTGCCGCCCGATGCCCTTCTGGGCCTCATGACGGCGTTCCGCGCCGATCCGCGAAGTGACAAGTTCGATCTCGGCGTCGGCGTCTACAAGGACCTTGCCGGCCTCACGCCGGTCTTCTCGGCGGTGAAAACGGCCGAGGCGAGGATGATCGCGGCGCAGGACACCAAGGTCTATGAAGGCCAGCGCGGCAATGTCGATTTCTGCGGCCATGTCGAGGATTTCGTCTTCGGCAAGGGCCATCCCGCCCGCGCCGAAGGGCGGGTTCTTTCCTTCACGGCGCCCGGCGGTTGCGGCGCCCTGTTCCAGGGCGTCAGCCTGATGCGCAAGACCGGCGCAAAGCGCGTGTGGGTGTCGAAGCCGACCTGGCCGAACCATCCGAACGTGGTCAAATCCCTCGGCCTCGAAGTGAAGGAATATGCCTATGCGCGGGACGGGGAGTTCTACCAGCTCGGCATGATGGCAGACCTGTCGGGCGCCGAGGCCGGTGACGGAGTGATCATCCAGGGCCCGTGCCACAACCCGACCGGCATTGATCCGTCGACCGATGACTGGAAGGCGCTTGGCCAGCTGGCGAAAGAGAAGGGCCTGCTGGTTCTTCTCGACGTTGCCTATCACGGCTTCGCCCAGAGCCTTGACCGCGACATGGACGGCGTGCGCGCCTTCATGGCGGAGGCAGGCGAGGCAATGGTGGCCTATTCCTGCTCCAAGAATTTCGGCCTCTACCGCGAACGCACGGGCTGCTTCCTTGTGCTCGGCGACACGCAGGAGGGCATCGCGGCGGCAACAACGCATGTGGCCGACAATGGCCGCGCCACCTGGTCGATGCCGCCGGCGCACGGGGCAGGAATCGTCGCGACCATCCTTGGCGATGCCCAGCTGCGCGCCGAGTGGGAAACCGAACTCAATGCCATGCGTACACGGATGAAAAGCCTGCGCGCCTCGCTCTCCGAAGCTCTGGTGACGGCGACGGGCTCGAACGCGCTGGCCGCGCTGAAATCACAGAACGGCATGTTTTCGCAGCTTCCGCTCACGGCGGCGCAAACCGTGGAGCTGCGCGAGAAGCACGGCGTCTACATGCCCTCTTCGGGCCGCATCAACATTGCCGGGCTACATCCGAAGGATATCCCGGTTCTGGCGGATATCTTGGCGGGGTATCTCTAGATCGACAGCCCGCGCGGGGCGATCTTCTCGAGTTCGGCAATCATTTCCGGCGGGGCTTCAACAGCCTTGCGGGCGTCGAGGTCCAGGGAAATGGCGATCGCTTCGCAGGTCGCCCATGGGCCGCCCGATTGGGGATCCATGATCCAGTGGACGAGGTTATGCGTCTTGCCGGCAACCTTGCCGAGAGAGGTGTGCACCACGAACAGGTCGCCTTCGCGCGGCAATTGATGATAGCGCAGCCGGTATTCAAGCACCGCTGCACCCATCCGCCGCCCGCCCGCCGTCTGGCCAACGCGGGTGCGCCAGTCGAAGAGGAGGTTTGGAACGGAGTCCGAAACGCGCCCGATGATCCAGGACGGCGTCATCCATCCGTGCGCCCCGCAATGGGCAGACGGCACCGCGCCAAAACCGATGCGCGGAGCGCCGACTTCCTGAACGCGCGCCAGCGTGATCTGGTCCACCGGCAGGCCGGGCGCATCAGGGTCAAAGGAGCGGGGCTTGGCCTCGTCCGGCGTTTCGCCTCGCATGGCTTCCAGCTTCGCCAGAACGCGCCTCGACCAGGGAAAGGCCTTGCCTTCGGCGGTGTCGAGATGGGCAATCCGTGTACGGAAGGAAGCCGAAAGCGTACCATCGGCATGGCGCAGTTCCTGATAGACGACCGCGTCGCTTTCACCGATTTCGAGGACGCAGCCGCGCATCGAGATCGGCCGGCCGGGCAACACTTCGCGGATAAAGCGGATATGCTGGTCAATCGGAATGACCGTCGAAGGCGACTCCCGCCGGAACGCATTCGGCATGCCCGCGGCATGGCAGAAAGCGACGAGGCCTTCGAGTTGCTTCTCGACATAGACGCGCACATTCATGTGCCCCATCTCGTCGCAATCCCATTGGTTGCAGCTGCCTTGCCAGAGAGGGGTCATGCGGCGCAGTTCCGGCAGGTGCCGCGCACTTCGACAACGGCGCGGGTCATCTTGAATCCGGCTCCCCGGGTTTCGGCTTTCAGGGCTTCGCTGGTGGCGGTCGCGTGCAATTCCTCGGCGCCCTTGCAGACGTCGCAGATCAGGAACACGGCGGAATGGCTGTGGCTGGTATGGCCGCAGGCAACATAGGCGTTGAGGCTCTCGATCTTGTGGACGAGGCCGGCCTCCTGAAGGAAATCCAGCGCCCGGTAGATGGTCGGCGGCTTGGCGGCGCCTTCGCCGTCGAGATTGGCGAGCAGGTCATAGGCTTTCGACGGGCCGGGGCTGTCCAGCAGCAGGCGGAGTACCTTGCGGCGGATGCGGGTCATCCGCTGGCCCTGGCGCATCACCAGCGCTTCGGCCTCGTTCAGGAACGCATCCGCATCTGCAGGGCTGCAGGGGGTGTTGGCATGCCCGTGGGCATGTTTGTGGGAGTGGGTGCTGGCCATGCCCTTATGTCAGGTGTTTTGCACCGAATGTGAAGGGGCAGGCGGCTTTCGAGGTCTGGACGACCCCGCCAAATCACTTGAGTTTCTCCTGAAACGCGATTCCCAAAGGGACGCGCCAGTCAAGGTGAAGTGGCAATGCAGTTATCCGAACGGGAAGGGCTCGAACTCTGGCGCAAGGCGGTCACCGCCTCTGTGCGCTCGGACGCGCCGGACCTGACCGCGCGCCAGCAGGCTGTGCTGATGTCGGTCGCCCTGATGCCGGGCCCGCATACCGTGCGCGGACTGGCCGAGCATCTGGGCGTTGCCAAGCCGGCGATCACGCGCGCACTGGACGCGTTGGAGCGGCTGAACTTCATCCGCCGTCTGCCGGATGATTCCGACCTGCGGTCGATCTTCATCGAACGAACGCCCGAGGGCATGGCCTACTTGCGCGCCTTTGCCCGGCTTGTCCTTGCGGCAGCTTCCGGCGAAGAGTCGGGCGGCAAACCTCCGGCGCGGCGTTCGAACGCGGCCTGAGGCTGCGCGTCGGAGCCCGCACCATGCCTTTTCGAAATGATCCGCGCCTCGTGCGCCCGCCCGGCGAGCCGGTGGCCTATCAGGTGACGGCAGGCGTGGCCGCGATCCGCGAAGCGCCGGTGCCCGATGGGCGGCTTGGTACGCAGGCGCTGCACGGCGAGATTGTCGATGTGTTCCGCGAAGACGGCGAGTTCGGCCTCTGCCAGTTGAGGCGCGACCGCTATACCGGCTGGCTCAACATGGATGCGCTGTCTGCGCCGGTCCTGCCGGTCACGCACAAGGTCAGCGCGCTGCGGACCTATTGCTTTGCCGAGCCGGACTTGAAATCGGCGCCGCGCTTCATGCTGTGCCTCGGCGCGCGGGTGGCCGCGACCGGGCGGATGGTGGGCGACTGGACCGAATGCGCGCGGGCCGGCTGGGTGCATCTTTGCCATCTCTCGGAACTTGACCGGTTCGAAACCGATCCGGCCGGCGTGGCGGCGCGCTATATCGAGACGCCCTATCTCTGGGGTGCGCGCGAGAGCCTGGGCGTCGACTGTTCGGGCCTGATCCAGCAGGTGTTCGAGGCGTGCGGCGTTCAGTTGCCGCGCGATTCCGACATGCAGGCGGCCTGGGCGGGCGCGCCTGTGGCGGACTGGCAGGCGCCCGGCGGGCTGCGCCGCGGGGATCTCGTGTTCTGGGAGGGCCATGTTGGCATTCTCGAGGATGCCGGCACACTGATACATGCCAATGCGTTCCATCTGGGTGTCGCGCGCGAACCGCTCGGCGAGGCGACCATGCGCATACGGACGGTTGCTGGCGATGTGACCGGTGTGCGCCGGGTCGATATTGCAGCGGCACGGGGCGTGGTTCCGGATTGGCTGAAGCCGGACTAGCGTGGCAGGATGATGGGCATGACCCAGTCCCGCGTACTTGCCCTCACCAGCTCCCGCACCCGCGCCTTCCGCGAGGCCTATGCGATCTACGAGACGGCCATCCCGAAGGCGGAGCAGAAGACACGGCGGCAGATGCTGGCCGGTCTCAAGCATCCGGATTTCCGCTTATGGGCCTTCGAGCATGAGGGCGAGATTGCCGGCATTGCGGTGCTGTATGCGTCTGCGGCGAACAATACGCTTCTGCTGGAATACCTCGCCATCTCGCCCGAGCTGCAAGGCAAGGGGTTGGGTTCAACCCTGTTCGAGGCGGCCTTCGAGGCCAGCCGGATGGACGCGCGCACGCTGATGCTGATCGAAGTCGACAGCGAGAAAGAAGATGTGAGCGCAAAGGAAAAGCACATCCGTCTCAGCCGCAAGGCCTTCTATCGCCGGCTCGGCGCGCGCGAAGTGGACGGGTTCGACTACATCCTGCCGCTCCAGAATTTCGGACCGGCGCCGCGCATGAGCCTTCTGCTGCTCGGCGCGAGAGGCGGACGGATCGAGACCGGGCGCCTGCGTGCGGCCGTGCGGGATGTGTATGTCAATGTCTATCGGTGCCGGCCGGACGATCCACGCATCGCGCGGATGTTCCTGGGGCATGGGGAAAGACTGGCCTTGGTCTGAGGAGGTCATAGCCAAAAAAACCCCCGGCTTTCGCCAGGGGTTTTCCGTATACGGATCAAATCCGGATCAGGTGGGCTGGACTTCCGGAGCGGGCGTCTCGGCCGGAGCGGTCTCGCCGGTGGCCGGGGCGGCTTCGCCTTCGGCGGGCGGAGTTGCGCCCTCAACCGGAGCGACTTCGCCTTCTGCCGGGACAGCTTCGCCTTCGACCGGGGCCGGGGCTGCGGCGGCCATCGGGGCCGGGAAGGGCGGCGCGCCTTCGGTGTTGGCCGCGAGGTATGCGATCACGTTGGCGCGGTCGGCATCTTTCTTGATGCCGGCGAAGGACATTGAAGTCCCTTTGATGTAGCTGCCGGGGCTCTTCAGCCAGGCGTCGAGATTTTCGTAAGTCCAGATTTCGGCTGCGGTGGCGGCCATGGCGCCCGAATAGTTGAAAGCGGCAATGTGGGCGTGCTTGTTACCGACAATATTGTGCAGGTTCGGGCCGGTGCCGTTGGCGCCGCCGGGATTGATCGAGTGGCAGGTGGCGCACTGTCCGGCAAAGAGGCGCTCACCGCGCGTCAGGTCTGCCGAGAACAGGGCGGCGCCGAGGTCAAACACTTCTTCCGCCGCACCGGTCGAGGCGGCTTCGGCAATTTCGACACAATAGTGGAACTGGGAACACATCTTCTCGCCGAGCGTCTGTTCCTCGGCATGATCGTCGCCGTAATGACCGCCGGAGCCCTGGAAAACGAGGCTCGGGAGGGTCATCAGGCCCATCATGCCCAGCGCCGTGGCCAGCAAGGCCCCCATAATCTTGTTGAGACCGAGTTCTCCCATCGGGCATTCCTTCGAATCTGGTGCGTATTTGCGTCTTGGCGCGCGCCTTCTGGCACGCTAACCGGAAGCACACAATATAACGGGTGCCTCTCGGGGGCGCTGCCCCCCAACGTCGCGGCGAACAGACGCACGTCCGGGGACCAATCACGCAGGGAATTCCACAATGACCCGGAAAATAGCCTATCAGGGCGAACCTGGCGCGAACTCTCATATTGCCTGCGGCGAAGCCTTTCCGGGGCATGAGCCGATGGCCTGCCGGACCTTCGAGGACTGTTTCATCGCGGTCGAGAAGGGCGAGGCGGACCTTGCCATGATCCCGGTCGAGAACACGATCGCCGGGCGGGTCGGTGACATCCATTACCTGTTGCCGTCGACCCAGCTGCACATCACGGGCGAGTACTACCTGCCCATCCGTTTCCAGCTGATGGCGCTGAAGGGCACGAAGCTCGCCGACGTGAAGAAGGCGCGCTCGCACATCATGGGCCTCGGCCAGTGCCGCAACTTCCTGCGCAAGCATGGCATCGAGGCGGTGACCGCAGCGGATACTGCCGGGGCCGCGCGCGAAGTGGCGGAACTGGGCGATCCGGCGGTCGCGGCGATCGCGCCGCGTCTCGCGGCCGAGGTCTACGGGCTCGAGATTCTCGCCGAGGATATCGAGGACGCGGCGCACAACACGACGCGCTTCGTGATCATGTCGCGCACACCCGCCGACATTGATGCCGGGGACGGTCCGGCGAAGACGGCTTTCCTGTTCGAGGTGCGCAACATTCCGGCGGCGCTTTACAAGGGGCTCGGCGGCTTTGCGACCAACGGCGTCAACATGACGAAACTCGAGAGCTATCTGACGGGCGGGTCGTTCGAGGCGTCGCAGTTCTATGCCGAGATCGAGGGCCATCCGGATGAGCGCCCGGTGCAGCTGGCACTGGAGGAGCTCGGCTTCTTCTCGCAGTCGCTGAAGATCCTCGGGGTGTTTCCGAAGACGGTGATGGCGAAGCTTTGAAGCAAGACCCTAACCTCCCATGAAATGGGAGAGGGGTTAGGGGTGGCTCTCCGGATTCATTTTTTCGGGGCGATGTCGAAACGGACTGGTCTTGCGGCTCTACCTGTCAGGCAGGAATAATCCTGCCAGCAACCCGCAGGATACCAAGCCATGCAGTACATGCTGATCTTCACTGAACCCACCGAAGTCTTCGCCAAGCGCGAGGACCCCGCCGATGCGCCTGCCTATTGGGGCGCGTGGACCGCCTATATGGGCTCGATTGCCCAGGCCGGGATCATGGTCAATGGCGACGGGCTTCACCCGCCGCATACTGCGACAACCGTCCGCGTGCGCGGCGGCAAGCGCGAGGTGCAGGACGGACCGTATGCGGACGTCAAGGAACAGCTTGGCGGCTATGTCGTCATCGAAGTGGCCGGCCTTGATGCGGCGCTGGACTGGGCGGCGAAGTCGCCCTCGGCGCTGTATGGTTCGGTCGAGGTACGGCCCGTGCTGCCGCCGCCGCCGCGCGCTGCCTGAATGAGTGGGGGAGACGCCCGCAAGGCTGCCGAGACCGCTGCGCGCGGCAGCTATGGGCGTCTCCTGGCCCTCATCGCGCGCTCGACGCGGGACATTGCGGCAGCGGAAGATGCGCTCTCGCAGGCCTTTGCAGACGCGCTGCGCAGCTGGCCTGTGAGCGGTGTGCCCAATAATCCAGATGCCTGGCTTCTGACAACGGCGCGGCGCGCGGCCGGGCATGTGCGCCGGCATCAGGGTGTGCGCGATGCGGCGGTCCCGACCCTCGAACAGATGTATGAGACCATGCGGTCCCGAACCGTTCCGGAATTTCCCGATGAGCGCCTGAAGCTGATGTTTGTCTGCGCCCACCCGGCGATCGACGAGACGATCCGCACGCCGCTGATGTTGCAGACGATCCTCGGACTGGAGGCGGCGCGGATTGCGCAGGCCTTCCTCGTCGAGGCGCCCGCAATGTCGCAGCGGCTGGTGCGGTCGAAGTCGAAGATCCGCGATGCGGGGCTTGCGTTTGAAGTGCCGGAGGCGGCGGATCTTGGCGCGCGGCTCGGGGATGTGCTGTCGGCGATCTATGCGGCCTATTCGCTCGGCTGGGATGATGTGCCCGGAAGTGACGCACCGGAAGAGGGGCTGACGGCGGAGGCGATTTTCCTCGCGCGGCTGATCGTCAGCCTGCTGCCGGATGAGCCGGAGGCGAAGGGCCTCTTGGCGCTGATGCTGGCGAGCGAGGCGCGGGCGAGGGCGCGCCGGTCGCCGGAGGGCGCGTATGTTCCGCTCAAGGAGCAGGACATCCGCCACTGGGACGGCGCGATGATTGCGGAGGCCGAGGCGAGCCTGCGCGCAGCGGCGGCGCAGGGCAGGCCGGGACGGTTCCAGACGGAGGCAGCGATCCAGTCGCTGCACAATCACGGGGTGATCCGGGGCGAGGGCGCGCCGCGCGCGTTGCTGACGCTGTATGATGTGCTGGTGCAGCAGTCGCCGGCGATCGGCGCAGCAGTGGCGCGGGCGGCGGCATATGGGGAGCATGTGAGCGCAGAGGCGGGACTTGCCTGCCTCGATGCGATTCCGCGCGAGCGGGTGGCGGCTTACCAGCCCTACTGGGCGGCGCGGTTTCATCTGGCGCAGGCGGCCGGGCTGTTGAGCGAGGCGCGCGCGGCGCATGGCGAGGCGGTCCGCCTCGCGCGTGATCCGGCGCTGGTTTCGTATCTGGACTCGCGGTTGCAGAAGCCGGCGTGACGGGCGGGCTTAGCAGGAGGATGAGAAGTCCACCTGGGACTCGAGATAGTCGACGAAGAGCTTTGCCTTGCCGCGCAGCTTGCCGGCGCTCCAGACTGCATGCAGCGGGGAGGGTTCGCCGGCCCATTCGGGCAGTACGCGGACGAGTTCGCCCCGGGAGGCTGCATCGCGCACCAGCCAGTTGGGGCCGAGCAGGATTCCGAGACCGGCGACTGCGCCCTGCAGCAGCATCTCGCCGGATGAGGCCTTGAAGCGGCCGTCGACGTTGACGGATGTTTTCTCGGTGCCGCGGGTGAGCTTCCATTCGGTGTGGGCCACTTGCCGGAAGGTCAGCGCGAGGTGTTCGGAGAGTTCGCCAGGCTCTTGCGGCACACCGGCTTTCTGAAGGTAGGAAGGCGAGGCCCAGAGCGCGCGCGGCGCCTCGCCCAGCTTCTTCGCCATCAAGCTGGAATCCTGAAGCACGCCCATGCGGAAGGCGAGGTCGATGCCTTCGCCGACGAGGTCCGTGTACGTGTCGTCCAGCATCATGTCGACGCGGACATGCGGATAGCGTTCGAGGAAGCCGGGCACCTGCGGGCCGAGCAGCATGCGCCCCATCGAGGCGGCGCAGGACATGCGCAGCAGGCCGACAGGTTCATGCTCGAGCCCGCGCGCTTCAGCTTCGGCCTCGTCATAATCGGCGAGGATGTCGACGGCGCGGCGATAGAAGCGTTGCCCGGCTTCGGTGAGGCTGAGCGCGCGGGTGGTGCGCTGGAAGAGGGTCGAGCCGAGCGTGGCTTCAAGATCCTGGATACGGCGCGAGACCGTCGGCTGGCCGAGTTCGAGGTCGATCGCGGCGCGCGAAAAGCTGCCCGCGTCGGCCACTCTCACGAAGAGGCGCATTGCATCAATCCGGTCCAACGGGGTCCTCCGCATGCAGATTCTGCATGAACCATATGATATCCGCAGGCGTTCCGCGAGAGGCGGATCGGGCGCATCTCCTCATCACCGGCGGCAAACGGGTCATCTCACCCACCCGCCCAGCAATCTCCTCGAAAGCCTCCCCGATGTCCTCCCTGATCATCCATGACGAAACCTCCGCGCCTGAAGCGGCCAAAGCCACGCTCGCCGGCGTGCGCAAGTCCTTCGGCTTCATTCCCAACGTGCTCGGCGAAATGGCCGGCAACCCGGCTGTGCTCGACGCCTATCTGGCGATGAGCGGCTTTGCCGGGAAGGCGGGCTTCTCGGCTCTCGAGACGCAGGTCGTGCAGATCGCCGTCAGCGTCGAGAATGAATGCCACTTCTGTGTTGCGGCGCACTCGGCTGTCGCCAAAAGCCAGAAGCTGGAAGATGCGGTGATCGCCGCCGTGCGCGAGCGCAGGCCGATTGCCGATGCGCGCCTCGAGGCGTTGCGGGTCTTTACGCAGAAGGTCGTCATCAATCGCGGCTTCGTGTCGGACGCGGATGTGGCCGGCTTCAAGGCGGCAGGCTGGACGGATGCGGCGATCCTCGGCGTCATTCTTAACGTCGCGTTGAAGTCGATCACCAACTACGTCAACCATATCGCCGAGACGCCGCTCAACCCGCAGTTCGAGGCCTTCGCCTGGACGCCGGCGCGCAAAAGCGTGGTCCCGGCCTGAGCCTGGAGCCGGGGCTCACGCAGCCGTGAAGGCGCCTCACAAAGGCGTGCTTTGAGCGAGAGCCCCGATCCATGGCAATTTGCCGACACCAAGAGGGACCCACCATGATCCGCCATCTGCGCACCTATGCGCCCATCGCCTATTCGCTTGTCGCTTCGCTCGTCTTCCTGGACAGCCTGCGCTTCAAATTCACCAACGCGCCAGAGACGCAGACCATCTTCGGCAAGCTCGATGCCTGGGCTGCCGGGTTCGGCGCCGAAGGACTGTTCGCCCAGACGGGTCTGTTCAGCCAGTACGTCATCGGATCGGCGGAGTTCGTCGCCTCGTCGCTGCTGATCGCGAGCCTCGTGCCGGCGCTGTCGCGGCTGCGGACGTTCGGGGCGCTGATCGCCGTGGCCGTGATGTCCGGCGCCGTCAGCTTCCACCTCTTCACGCCGCTCGGGATCGACCCCAACAATGATGGCGGCGGTCTCTTCTTCATGGCGGTCGTCGTGTGGCTCTCTTCGCTGGCGATGGTGTTCGCCGGACGCGGCGTGCTCGCCCAACTCGGCGGCGCGATCCTGAAGGTGCTCGTCCCGGCCCGCCCGATGTCTGCAACCCAAGTTACAGGACATGTGCCCACCCCTGCACAGTCCTGACCCTGGCCGCGAGCGCACGATCTCCTCCCCCGCCCAGCGCGCTCGCGGTCAGACCTTATTCACCCCAACTAGAACGGAGACACTCCATGAAATTCCGCACACTTCTCGCCGCCGCCGCCATCGCCATGGCACCGGCCATCATCGCTCCGCCCGCCGCGTTCGCTGAACCGCCGGTCTACACGAGCGCTTTCGACAACATCGCCGTGCAGGGCTATGACCCGGTCGCCTATTTCAAGGACGGCAAACCCGTCAAAGGCACGAAGGATTTCACGGCTACGCATGACGGCGCCGAGTTCCGCTTCGCAAGTGCCGCAAACCGCGATGCCTTCAAGAAAGATCCGGCGAAGTACGCCCCGCAATACGGCGGCTACTGTGCCTGGGCGGTGAGCCAAGGCTACCACGCCAAGGGCGATGCCAAGCACTGGAAGATCGTCGATGGGAAACTGTATCTCAATTACAACGCTTCGGTACAAAAGAAGTGGGAAGCGGATGTGCCGGGCTTCATCAGCGCCGCGAACACGCAGTGGCCGACGATCAACAAGTGATTTCCGGCTGACCGGAGTCTGATTCGAACTGGCGGCGCCGGCGGGATCTTCCCTCCGGCGCCGTTTTGTTTTGGGCGGGGGAAGCAGGGTGAACGCGGGCGTCCTAGCCGGTGCGCCCGGCCTGAAGCGGCGGGATGCGGGGCGAGGGAGACGCGGGGGCGCCGGGGCATTTCGTGGGCCTTGAAGTTACTTCAAGGGTCCGGGCAAATTCCTTGAATTACAAAAGAAAACGGGCGAACTTGCGTTCGCCCGTTCCCGTCAGAAAGTCCGTAGACTTACTTCTTTTTCGCAGCCGGTTTTTTGGCCGGGGCGGCTTTCTTAGCTGCCGGCTTTTTTGCCGGGGCAGCTTTGGCGGCCGGTTTTTTGGCCGGAGCAGCTTTTGCTGCCGGCTTCTTCACTGCGGGTTTCTTTGCAACAGCCATTTCGATCTCCTGTCGTTGGCATTCCAATAATAATGTGATTCGTCGGAATGCAACTCCCAAAATTCATTTTTCAGGCGAGTTTCCGTATCCCTCCGTACACGGTCAATCGTCCCGAAGTGCCCAAACCTTCAATATATGATGGGCAATTGCAGAGGGAGGAGGGCAAAAAAGCGAGGGATGTTTGCCTGAAAGAATTTCTCGCATTTCGGCGCGTGGAACCCACCGCGCGCTCTCGAGCTCCTTCGAGTCGATGCGAATCTCCTCCGAGTCGGCCGGCAGGATGAAGCCCATCATGAGCGAAGAGGGGAACGGCCAGGGCTGGCAGGCGACATATTCCGCACGCGCAGGATCGCAAACGATGCCCGCTTCCTCGAAGAGCTCGCGCGCGGCGGCCTGTTCGATCGTCTCGCCGGGTTCGCAGAAGCCCGCGAGGCAGGAGATGAAGCCGGGCGGCCAGAATTTCTGGCGTCCGACGAGTGCCTGGCCGTCTCTCACGGCCAGCATGATCGCGACCGGGTCGGTGCGCGGGAAATGTTCGGCGCCGCACGCGCTGCACTGCGCTTTCCAGCCGGCATCGGTGATGCCGTTGCGTCCGCCGCACTTGGCGCAGTGCCCGTGCGAGCCGTGCCAGAGGAAAAGACTGCGCGCGGTGGAAGCGCAGTTGGCGTCCATCGCGGGCAGGCGCGCGGCAGCCTGACGGAAGTCGGTGAACTCGCCGATGCCTTCGATCAGCGAGCCGTCGAGCTCGAACTTCGGCGGCAGTTCGACGGCAAACACGGGCGCGCCGGTCTTGTCCTCGCCGAGGAAGAGGCGCGGTGATCCCGGCGAGACGCGCGCGACTTCGGGGCCCATCCAGACGAGGCCGCCATCGCGCGCGATAAGCGGCGAACCGTCGCGAAGGATGAGGACCAGCACGTTAGCGCGGGCGAAAGCTTGTTCAAGCCAGGCCTCGTCCGTGCGGCGATGCGCAGCGCGGTCGATGGGCTTGGCGGCGAGAGGCATATCATTCGAGTTTGTCATGGCGCGGCGAACTTATCCGGTTTCGCGCGCGAGGAAAGCGCGCCGCAACGTCAGGCGCCGGCCATTTGCATGCCTTTACTCCGCCCAAGTCTGGTGTCCTTATCTGGTCCAACAAAGACCGGGGGGGATTCCCATGAAGATGAAGTTCGCTGTCAGCGCCGCTGCGTTGATGATGTCGCTTACCGCATGCAGCACGCTGCGCCCGTGGACGCAGGAGCCCGAGGTGAGCACCGAAGCGTCGCTCTCTGCAGCCGCGCCGGTCAACCGCTTCAAGGACTTCAAGGTGGCAGAGGCCGACCTCTCGCGGTCAGCCTATGCGGATCCGTCGCTCGATGGTCTTCGCTCTGCCTCGCTCTCGCGCTTCAACAGCGAGGCGGAGTTCCTCAACTGGCTGACGGCGGTGCGCGAAGCCGGGAAGGCGCGGGGTGTTTATTCCTGGCGCGAGATGCCGGTGATGTCGGCGATGCCGATGCCGACCGTCGCAATGCCGAGCGGTGCAATGGAGAGCGCCGCGCAAGGCTCGCCTCCGCCACCACCGCCGCCACCGCCTTCAGCAGCGATGCCGGCTGATGCGGCGCCAGTCGCCGAAGCGAGCCAGGAGATCGTGGTGACCGGGAGCTCCATCCCGGGATCGCCCGAGAATCCAGAGATCACCAACAACCAGAAGTCCGGCGTCGATGAAGGCGGCATCATCAAGCAGATCGGCAACTATCTTGTCGTGCTGCAGGACGGGCGCCTTTTCGTCACCGACCTGATGCCGGATGGCAAGGAAGGTCTTGAACTGGCCGACCGCGCGAACGTCTATCGCACCAGCAACGAAGACACCTGGTATGACGAGATGCTCGTCGCCGGACGCACGATCCTCGTGACGGGATATTCCTATGACGAGAATGCCACCGAGTTCTCGGTGCTGAACCTTTCCGATGACGGCAAGGTCACGCGGCAGGCGACCTTCTACATCTCCTCCGACGACTATTATTCCGGCGACAATTACGCGAGCCGGATGATCGACGGGAAGCTGGTCATCCACACGCCGATCTACACCAACGGGCAAGGCTTCTGGGACTCGTTCGATCCGCCGGAGATCCGCGAATGGCGCCGCGAGGGCGATGAGGGTGAGCGCACGCATATGCGCGGGCGTCCGCTGTTCCGTGCTGAGGATATCTGGATGCCGGTGCAGCGCCTGCTGGAGCCGGTGATCCATACGGTGACAGTCTGCGATATCTCCGGCGCGACGGATGCGTCTGCGCCGCTGTGCACGTCGACCGCAATCATCGGCACCGAGTTCCATGAGTTCCTCGTGACCCGTGATGCCTTCTGGCTCTGGATGAATCCGGGTTGGTCGGAAGTGTCGAGCGACTCGGACGAGGCTTACGAGGCCTGTTCTGACCGCAAGGGGCACGCGCCTGTGCGCGAGATCGCGACCTCGGCGCTGATCAAGCTTCCGGTCAGCGGCGAGATGCCCTCGGTGCTGGGCGTGCGCGGCGCGCCGCAGAACCAGTTCTCGATGGACATGGATGCCGGCACGTTCCGCGCGGTGGTGGACTGGCAGTCGGCTGCCTGTCCGGGCGGCTGGAGCACACCGGCGACGCTGACTTTCTTCGATGCGCCGATGTCGGCTTTCACCGGCACGTTCAGCGACGCGCCGGGCGGGCGGTACGTGCCGCTGCCGTCTCCCGGGACATCCGACTATGAGGCGCGCTTCACCGAGAAGCATCTTGTTTATGGCGCGCGGGAAGGTTGGGGCAGCTGGGCGCCGGCCGAGAGCGAGGCGCCGCGCGAGAATGGCGTGGCAATCGTTGTGCCGGTGGAAAATCCCTCCTGGCCGGTCACGCTCGACGTGCCGCATGACGTGATCCGTGCCGAGCGCGCGGGCCCGTACATGGCGCTGACGGGGTACAAGGATCACAAGGGGCTCAGCCTGTCGTTGATCGATCTGCGCGGCGAGGATCCGAAGGTTGCCAGCACGTATGTGCTCACGAACCGGTATGAGAGCGAGAACCGCAGCCATGCCTTCAACAGCCGCATCGGCGCGGATGGCGCCGGGCTGATCGGACTGCCGACTGTGACCCGGTCTGAGGAGTCGGAGCGCTGGTGGTGGTGGTCGGCTTCCTCTGACCTCACCTATATCGCGACGGATGCAGACGGCGAACTCAGCGAAGCCGGTGAGCTGATTGCCACGCGCGTCGATCCGGATGCGGAGTCGACCACCGGCTATGAGTGCGAAGTGTCTTGCGTCGACTGGTACGGCAACTCGCGGCCGATCTTCACCGGCGGGCGTTACCTGGCGCTGCTGAATTCAGAGCTCGTCGAGGGCAAGCTGGAAGACGGCGTCATCGAAGAAGTACGCCGGATCGACCTGCTGGCCCCGCCGAAGGAGTGATCAGCTGCGGCGCGCGCCGCCAGCACGGGCATTCAGGTGGTCAACGAGTTCCGGCGTGATCGTGCCGGTTTCCTCGAGGCCTTCCATGCGCTGGTAGTCGCTGATCGCATCTGCGGTTTGCGGGCCGAGCACGCCGTCCGGTGCGCCGGCGCCGAAGCCGAGGCGGCCAAGGGCGGTTTGCACGGCCTGGACCTGCAGCGGATTGCCGGTGTTCCAGCGCTGGGCGCCGAACCTGCCATTGGCGAGCGCGTTGGGCGCCTTGGCCTTCCACTTCTTTGCCGTTTCGTGGGCGTCGAGCGACTCAGTCATCGATACGCGCGTGCGCAGGTTGGCGACTTCCTGTTTGGCGCCTTCGTCACCGGCGATCGCGGCGACTTCGAACCAGAAGAGGGCCTCGGCGAGGTTCTTCTCGGTGCCGATGCCTTCGGCATGGACGACGCCGAGATTGTATTGCGCATCGACATGGCCATGCTCGGCGGCCTGCTCGAACCAGCTGACGGCGTCCGGCTCGGACTGCGCGCCGCCTTCGCCTTCAGCGAGGAAGAGCGCGTAGTCATACATCGCGCTGACGTGACCGGCCTCGGCGGCCTTCTGGATCAGGCTGCGCGCTTCGATGAGATCCTTGTCGACACCCTGGCCGCGCTCATACAGCTTGCCGAGTTCGTACTGCGCGGGCGAGACGCCCTTCTGAGCGGCGCGGCGCAAGAAGGAGGCGGCGGCTTCGAGGTCGCCTTCAGAGAGCTTGACCTGGGCATGCTGGTACTGGGCAACGGCGTTGCCGGCGTTCGCTTCGGCCTCAACAGTGACGACCGGCGGGATCGCGGGGAAGGCTGTGTCGCGCGGCGAGCTCACCTTTGCCTGTTCGACAACCGGATCTTTGGCGCGCGCCGGCGACGTTGGCTTCAGCGAAGGCGGGCTGCTGGCCTCGATCGCCTCTGCGGCGGTCACGATCGACTTGATGGCGGCCTGCTCAGGCGTGAGGTCTGCCACCGGCTTCAGTTCCGGCTTGGGCGGCATACGTGAGATGATCTGTTTCGGGGCGGGCGCCGCAGGCTGAACCGAGGCGATGATCGGCGTGTCCGCGTACGGTTCCTTGTCCCGCGAGGCTGCTTCCGCCTGGGCGAGAATGCTGGGCTCGCCGGTTGCGCTGATCTCGGGTTCTGCTTCGCTGAACAGCGTTTCGGCAGCCAGGGCCATCTCGTCTTCGAACAGGATCTGTTCGGCATCGACCGGGTCGGGGCGCGGAATGTTGAAGGTGGCCGCTGCGACGGTCGCGGCCGGCGCGCCGGTTTCCGGATCAACATAGGTGTCGATCGGTCCGGATAGTGTGGGCGCCACGGGCTGCTTGCCGCGCAGGTACAGATAGCCGCCGACACCTGCACCGCTGATCACAACGGCGGAAGCGGCGAGCAGCATGGGCACTTTGACGCCATTGCCGGATTTTGCGGGTGGGCTCATCTTTGTCACCGGTGCAACGCGCACTTTGCTGCGCGAGGCCTGTTCTGCCGCGACCATCGCGGCGCGGCGGGCGCGGGCGAGATAGTCTGCGGTCGCTTCATCTTCGCTCGCATTCGCAGGCGCGTTGGCTTCGGCTTCGGCGAGCGTGCGGGCGAAGTCTGGCTCCTCGTCGAAGATATCGGATTCCCGGGTCTCGGTGTGGCTGCCTTCGAGGCTGTCATCGAGCGAGTCGAAGGCATCGAGTTCGGCGATCGGATCGAAGGCGAGAGGATCGCCCAGATCATCGTCAGCGCCCGGAAGTTCGGTGATGTAAGTGTGCTCGTCCTCGTCCTCTTCCTCCGCCGTGTCCACCGCATCGAGGTCTGACTTGTAGGGGCTGCCGGTTTCCTTCGGCGCGATCACTTCCCAGCTATCGAGGCCCGCTTCGAACTCGTCGCTATCGTCGATGCTGGCGAAGATGGACTTCGGCCGCTCGCGCTCCGGGGCCGGCTGCGGTGCAGCGACCGCTTCCGGCGCGGCTTCGAAGACTGGATCCTGCAGGATGACTTCCGGTTCGGCAGGCATCTCGATCGCCGCGGTAGCGGCTTCGAAGGCTGGCGAGAATTCAGGCTCGAGCACGGGTGGCGGCGCCGCAACGTGCGGCGGGGTCGTGAAGGATTCGAGGCTTTCGAGGCGCGTGGCAAGCGCCGCAATCGCGCGCTGCACGGGCGAGAGCGACTCCGACGACTGGGCGTGCATCCGCTCGAGGCGTTCCGAAACACTGGCGAGCGCGTCCGAGAGGCGGGCGTCGGATGCCTGGCGCATGCCGTCGATGTCCTGGGCGAGCGCGGTGAGCGCTTCGTCCTGACGCTTCTGCAGGCGGACGGCGGCGACGGTGACCTGTTCGCCAACCTGTTCGATCGCTTCGGCGCTGCGCAGTTCGCTTTCTTCGATGCGGTCTTCGACATGCGCGGCGAGCGCATCGATGCGCTCGGCGACCTGCGAGCCGAGGCGGCCGATTTCTTCCTGCACAGTGGCGGTGAGGTCGGTCGGCTCGCGCGCTTCGACTTCGGCGAGGCGGGCCTTCAGTTCACTGACTTCTGCCTTGAGGCGCTCTTCGAGCTTCTCGTCCTGGCCAGCGGCAGCCTTGGTGATTTCGGTCGCAAGATCGAGGCGGGCATTGTCGACTGCGCTGCGCACCGAACGCGTCAGGTCTTCAAAGCGCTGTTCGAATTCGGCCTTCAGGCGGCTGGCAAGTTCCGGATCGACCTGCGCGGCCACCGCTTCAATGCGCTCATCAAGATGCGCGAAGGTTTGCTCAAGACCTTTGAGGGCCGTGTCTGTGCTGTTCTCGGCGCGGTTCAGGCGGTCCTGGATGCGCAGCAGCGTCGATTCCATGGAGTTAAGCGCGCCTGAGACATCGGCTTCAACGGCAGAGAGGCGCTCTTCGGATTGGGTGGCGGCGGACAGGCGTTCCTGCACTTGCGACTCGAGCGTCGTCATGCGGTCGGCGAGTACGCGGGCCGTGCCTTCGGCGCGAAGTTCGGCCTGCTCAACGGCGCGCTCGACGCGGGCGGCGGCGTCCGACAGCGTGCGGTCAACGCGCGTTTCCATGCCTTCGACGCGCTCGCCGAGATCGGCGAAGCCGGCTTCGACGCGGCCCTTGATGGCGGCGGTCTCGTTCTGCGTCAGTTCGCCTTCCTCATAGACATGGGTGGCGAGCTTGCCGAGCGCGCCTTCGAGGGCGCGCAGGGCTTCGATATTGTGCTGGCCGCGATCATCCTGCTCGAGGCGGCGGACTTTCGTCTGCAACGTCTCGTGCGTCTGGCGCATCTCGTCGATCAGGCCTTCGACATGGCCGGCGATGGCGGCAGTCGTCTGCTCGGTGTTCTGGAGGCGGGCAACGAGGCCGAGAACGGTGTGGTCGATGCCGTTGATGGCGAGGGTCGAGCGCGCTTCGGTAGCTTCGATGCGGCGGGTGAGGCGGTCGAGCGTTGCGGCCGGGTCGGGCGCCTGAACGGGCGCGTAGGCCTGGGCCTGAGCTTGAGCTTGTGGCATCGGCGGCTGGGGTACGCCGGTGCGGCGCGTATAGGAATAAGGAGTCTCGCCGGGTTGCGGCTCGTCCACGGTCGTCAGCAGCCGGTTCAGGTATTCACCGAGGGTGATTCCCTCAGCCATGGCGGCTTCGCGGGCAGCGTCGCGGGCCCTTTGATCCGTGCTGAACTTGCCCCAAGATCCGCTCTGGCTCATGCGCCGCTCCTAACGCCCGGGCGGCCCTCCACGTGGTTAAGGAGAACGGCCGAATTGTTTACACACGCCCAGAAATGCCTCCGTGTCCGTTAAGGCCGGGTTAAAGGTAAGATTCTGCGCGGTTTTCGCCGCAGGGGCGTATCGCCTCACGCCTTCCGTTCGCGTAAGCGGAAATTTACGTTGACGTTCGCGGAAGGGCTGTTCTAAGTTTGGCTCATAAGAAGTCTGCAGACACAAACGGAGGATCCACGTCATGCAACACCGTACGATTTCGTCCATTTCTGCCGCCGATTCCCGCACCTACACGATTTCCGAGCTTGCCCGGGAATTCGGGGTGACCCCGCGCGCGCTCCGCTTCTATGAAGACAAGGACATGCTGCATCCGGCCCGCGACGGCATGATGCGCCTGTATTCCAACCGTGACCGGGCCCGGCTGACGATCATCGTCCGCCTGAAGCGCCTCGGCCTTCCGCTGGCCGATATCCGCGAGATCCTGGATCTGTATGCCCTCAACGACGGCAAGCGGGCGCAAACCAAGATGATGCTCGAGAAGTTCCGCAAGCAGGCTCGCGAGCTGGAAGTCCAGCGCGGCGACATCGAAACGGCGCTGACCGAGCTCTATAAGGGCATCGAATGGCTGGAAGACCTCGTGTCGAACAATGGTCAGTCGGAAGAGACCAAGCGTCAGGCTGCTGCCTATGAGCAGGTTGCCCGCAAGCAGCTCGACGAAGTCTGAGCGACGGCTACCGATAATTTTGTAGATAAATCGGGCGTGTTGGAATGACTTTTCCAACACGCTTTGTCATTCAGTCTATCAAACTTTCCCGTTTGAGAGGATCAGGTCCCGATGCCCCGTTATGACGCCCCCGTCCGCGACATGAAGTTCGTGCTGAATGAAGTGCTGCAAATCCAGAATTACTCGAACCTTCAAGGCTTTGCGGATGCAACGCCGGATGTGATCGATCAGATCCTGGAAGAGGGCGCGAAGTTTGCCAAGAACGTATTGTTCCCGCTGAACGCGGTTGGCGACCGGCAGGGCTGCAAGCGTAACGCCGATGCGAGCGTCAAGACGCCGGACGGTTTCCCGGAAGCCTACCGCCAGCTGGTCGAGAATGGCTGGCCGCTGCTGTCGGCGCATCCCGAGATGGGCGGACAGGGCCTGCCGCATGCCGTGAACATCGCCTGGACCGAGATGGTCTCGGCCTCGAACATGGCGTTTGGCATGTATCCGGGCCTGACGCATGGCGCCTACCAAGCTCTGATGGCGGGCGGTTCCGACGAGCTGAAAGCCAAGTACGGCCCGAAGATGGCCTCGGCGGAATGGGCCGGTACGATGAACCTGACCGAGCCGCATTGCGGCACCGATCTCGGCTTGATGAAAACCAAGGCCGTGCCGCAAGGCGACGGCACCTACAAGATTACCGGACAGAAGATCTGGATCTCGGGCGGCGAGCAGGACCTGACCGAAAACATCATTCACCTTGTGCTCGCCCGAATCGAAGGCGCGCCGGAAGGCATCAAGGGCGTCTCGCTGTTCGTTGTGCCGAAGTATCTCGTCAACGACGACGGCTCGCTCGGCGCGCGCAACGCGGCGAGCTGCGGCGGGCTTGAAGAGAAGATGGGCATCCACGGCAACGCGACCTGCGTCATGAACTATGACGGCGCGACCGGCTGGCTCGTCGGCGAAGAGCACAAGGGCATGCGCACCATGTTCGTGATGATGAACGAGGCGCGCCTCGGCGTCGGCCTGCAGGGCCTGTCGCAGGCGGAGATTGCCTACCAGAACGCCCTCGATTTCGCGAAGGACCGCGTGCAGGGCCGCTCGCTGACGGGCGTGGCGGCTCCTGAGAAGCCGGCTGATCCGATCATCGTCCACCCGGATGTGCGCCGGATGCTGCTGGAGCAGAAGGCCTTCATCGAGGGCGCCCGCGCGTTCGCTTACTGGGCCGCGTTCCAGGGCGACCTCGAACACAAGTCGCCGGACGAAGCCGTGCGCCAGAAGGCCGGCGATTACATGGCGCTGCTGACGCCGGTGGTGAAAGCCTACCTCACCCACAAGGGTCTCGACAGCGTCAACCTCGGCCTCCAGGTGCATGGCGGCTCGGGCTTCACGCGGGAATGGGGCCTTGAGCAGATCGTCCGCGATTGCCGCATCACTCTGATCTATGAAGGCACCAATGGTGTGCAGGCGCTCGACCTCGTCGGCCGCAAGCTGGGCGCCAATGGCGGCCGCGCGGTGTTCAGCTTCTTTGCCGAGATCGACGAGTTCATTGCGTCTGCCGAGTCGACGCCCGGCATGGAGCCCTATCTCGAAGGGCTGAAAACCGTCCGCGCACAGCTGCAGGACGGCACGATGTGGCTGATGCAGAACGGCATGAGCGACTTCAACAATGCCGGCGCCTCCAGCCATGACTACCTGCACCTGATGGGCCTGACCGCACTTGCCTATATGTGGGCGCGGATGGCGAAGGTCTCACTTGAGGCAGCGGACACAAAGGATCCGTTCTATGCGGCGAAGCTGGCCACAGGTCGTTACTTCGTGGAGCGTATGCTGCCGGACTCGGCCGCGCATCTCGCGAAAGTGAAAACCGGGGCTGGCGCGATGATGGCCGTCACGGAGGCGCAGTTCTGACAACGCGGCAGATTGCGCCTCAAATAGACACTGACCGCCTGAAGCTGCGGCACTACCAACTGCGCGACTTCGATCCGTTCGCAGAGTATTTTGCATCGAACCGGTCGCGCTTTACGGACGGACCCGTCTCGCGCACGGCTGCTTGGGACCTGTTTGCCTCAGGTGCGGGGCGTTGGTCGCTGTCGGGCTACGGGGCTTGGGCTATCGAGCGTGCGTCAGACGGAAGGATGGCCGGACTGGTTTCACTCAATCCGCCCTTCGCTGTTGGAGTGCCGGAACTCGGATGGATTCTGTGGGACGGCTATGAAGGACACGGGCTTGCCTCCGAGGCCGCTGCGGCGGTGCTGCGCTTTGCCTGGGGTGAGCTGCGCTGGATGACACTTGTCAGCGGAATTCATGAAGCCAACACGAAATCGGCCCGGCTCGCGGAGCGATTGGGCGCGCGACTAGAGCCGGATATCGTCTTCTCGCAGGAGCCGGAAACACGCTTTTACCGCTTTCGGGCGGCCAGCCAGCCGGGTGGGGCGTCATGACTGTGGTGCATTGCAGAAAGTGTAGTCAATCTGGCGGTTTGCCCGCTGAAAATGTGATATCTTCACCTAGCGGAACGGATGGCAAAAACGCGATCCTGCGACTACATGCTGACGTGAACGTAAGCGGCAAGCTGACGCCGCCCATCGACGGAGACTGACTGATGCATGAGAGCCCGCTGAACGTCCCTAAAGCTGCCTGGCGGCAGGATGAGGAACTGGACATTTTTGCCGACGCTGTCGGCCAGTTCTTCGAGAAGGAATGTGCCCCGCATGTGCCGGCCTGGCGCAAGGCCGGCATCGTGCCGCGCGAGATCTGGAAGAAGGCGGGCGAAATGGGCCTGCTCGGCGCCTCGGTGCCGGAAGAGTATGGCGGCGCGGGCGGCGACTTCCGCCATGAGGCCATCATCATCGAGCAGCAGCAGTGGAAGGGCATCGACGGCTTCGGCATCACGCTGCACAACGCGATCATCGCACCTTACATCACCGCCTATGGCACCGAGGAGCAGAAGCGCCGCTGGTTGCCGAAAATCTGCTCGGGCGAGCTGGTCACCGCCATCGCGATGACCGAGCCAGGTGCGGGCTCTGACCTCCAGAACATCAAGACGACGGCCAAGAAAGACGGCAATGGCTACGTCATCAATGGCTCGAAGACTTTCATCTCGAACGGCCAGACGGCGAACCTGATCCTCGTCTGCGCCAAGACCGACCCGACCAAGGGCGCGAAGGGTATCTCGATCGTCTGTGTCGAGACGGATGAGGTTGAAGGCGAAGGCGGCTTCCGCCGGGGGCGCAACCTCGACAAGGTTGGCCAGCATGCGGCCGATACGTCAGAGCTCTTCTTCGATGATGTGAAAGTGCCGGCCTCGAACCTGCTTGGCGAGGAAGCGGGCCAGGGCTTCGTGCAGCTGATGCAGAAACTGCCGCAGGAGCGCCATATCATCGGCCTGCAGGGCATCGGCATGATCGAACGCGCGATCCGTGAGACGGTTGCCTATGTGAAGGGCCGCAAGGCTTTCGGTGGCACGATCTGGGACTTCCAGAACACGCAGTTCAAGCTGGCCGAGTGCAAGACCGATGCGACGGTGGCCAAGGTGTTCATGGACCACTGCACCGAGCTGCTGCTCCAGGACAAGCTTGATGCGGCGACGGCCTCGATGTCGAAGTACTGGGTCTCGGACCTGCAGTGCAAGATCATCGACGAGTGCCTGCAGCTGCATGGCGGCTTCGGCTACATGGACGAGTATCCCATCGCGCAGATGTATGCTGATGCGCGCGTGCAGCGCATCTATGGCGGCGCCAACGAAGTGATGAAGATGCTGATCGCGAGGACGATGTAGGCGGCCATGCCAGACCGGCATCTTCTCCGTGAAGTTTTCCCGACACCGGCGCGTAGCTCGGTGTCGCTCGGATTTGAACTTCTGGAGCTGGATGCCAAGGCGATGACCACGCGTGTCCGGTTCAATGGCAGCCCCGAGTTCACCAATCCGGCCGGCTATATCCAGGGCGGCTATCTTGTCGCCATGATGGATGATGCGATCGGCATGCTGACGACCGTTAAGGCAGGCACCTCGAAATATCCGTCTACGGTGGACCTGCACACGCATTTCCTGCGCCCGGTGCGCGTCGGCGTTATCGAAGTCGCCGCGCGCCTGCGCAATATCGGCCGCGCGATGATCTTCGCGGAAGCCGACCTGTTCGATGCGCGCGGCAAGGAAGCCGCCCGTGCCACTGCCTCACTTACCCTCAACCCGGTGAAGACACCGGCGACCTCATCCTGATCCCCCGAAAGGAGCTTTGAAATGCCCGAAGCCTATATCTACGATGCCGTCCGTACGCCCCGCGGCAAAGGCAAGTCCAGTGGTGCGCTGCACGAGATCACCGCGCTGAGCCTTGGCACACAGGTGCTGCAGGCCATCCGTGACCGGAACAATCTCGATACGTCGAAGGTTGACGATGTCGTGTTCGGCTGCGTCTCGCCGGTCGGCGAGCAGGGCGGCGACATTGCCCGCATCGCGGTGCTGAACGCGGACTATGCCGAGACGACGGCCGGTGTGCAGGTGGACCGGTTCTGCGCGTCCGGCCTTGAGGCCTGCAACATGGCCGCCTCGAAAGTGATGACGGGCGAGGCCGACATGGCCATCGGCGGCGGTGTCGAATCGATGAGCCGCGTGCCGATGGGCGCAGCCGGCGGCGCGTGGTCGACCGATCCGCAGATCGCGCTGAAATCCTACTTCACGCCGCAAGGCATCGGCGCCGACACGATTGCCACGAAATACGGCTTCAGCCGCGATGACGTGGACGCCTTCGCCGTCGAGAGCCAGCGCCGCGCGGCGCAGGCCTGGAAGGAAGGCCGCTTCAAGAAGTCGGTCGTGCCGGTGCGCGACCAGATGGGCGGCATCCGTCTTGCGCATGACGAATTCATGCGCCCCGACACGACCATGCAGACGCTGGCGGCGCTTGAGCCGTCCTTCGCCGGCATGGGCGGCATGGGCTTCGACGAAGTGATCAAGCAGCGCTACCCCGAACTCGAGAAGATCAATCACGTGCACCATGCCGGCAACTCGTCGGGCATCGTGGACGGTGCCTCGGCGGTGTTGTTCGGCTCCGAGGCGATGGGCAAGGCAACCGGCATGAAGCCGCGCGCGCGCGTGCGCGCGATGGCCTCTATCGGCTCGGAGCCCGGCATCATGCTGACCGGACCGACCTATGTGACGCAGAAGGTGCTGAAGAAGGCCGGCATGACGGTCGAGGACATCGACCTGTTCGAGCTCAACGAAGCCTTCGCGTCAGTCGTGATGCTGATGATGAAGTTGCTGAATATCCCGCACGAGAAAATGAACGTTAATGGCGGCGCCATCGCGATGGGGCACCCCCTCGGCGCCACCGGCGGCATGATCCTCGGCACGATGGTGGATGAGCTTGAGCGCACCGGCAAGAAGACGGCGCTCGTGACTCTGTGCGTCGGCGCCGGCATGGGCACCGCCACGATCATCGAACGCGTCTAGCGGCGGGGTCCGGCAGGCACAGCCATGCCTTACAGCGCGCTTGAGCCAGAGAAGATCAAAAGCACGGCGCATGAACTTGCGCTGCGTGTGGCTGAGCGGTTTCCGAACAACGGCATCGCTCAGGTCAGCCGTGCATTGGCAGACCTGAGCGAAAAGCACACCGAATATGCCGCGAAGGCCGCGACCCGCAACTGGCCGATGCAAATCGTCTCGGTGCTGATCGTTCTGGCCGGGCTGGCGGCGGCGGGCTGGGGCGTCTGGCAGGTGCTCCAGCTGTTCGGCATGGACGCCCGGGAGATCGGGAGCGTGCAGGGCCTCGATTCAGTTCTGAACATCATGATCGTCACCGGGGCGGCCATCTGGTTTGTGCTGAACCTCGAAACCCGCCAGCGCCAGGCGCGTGTGCTGGCGCGGCTGCACGAGCTGCGTGCACTGGCGCATGTGATCGACATGCACCAGCTGCGCAAGGATCCGACGACGTACTACCGTGAGCCGACAGCACATTCGCCGAACCGGGATCTCTCGGAGTCGAACCTGATGGCCTATCTCGACTATTGCGCCGAGATGCTCGCCATCATCGGCAAGCTGGCGGCCCTTTACATGCAGAGGATGAGCGACGCTGTCGTGATCGATGCAGCCAACGATATCGAAGCCCTCGCGGGCGGATTTTCACAGAAGATATGGCTGAAGATCAATGTTCTTCAGCCTCTCGCGGATGCGGAGCGTCGCGCTGCTTCCGCCCGCCCCACGCCTTTATCCTGATACAGATGGAGTAACACAATGAACCTCGAGACTTTCAAGTTTGACATTGACGCCGATGGCATCGCCCACGCCATCTTCGATGTTCCGGGCCGCAGCATGAACACGCTGACGGGCAAGGCCGTCGCTGACATCATCGCGATCACCAAGGAAGTTGCCACCAATGACGCCATCAAGGGTCTCGTGCTCTCGTCCGGCAAGGCAAGCGGCTTCTGTGCCGGCGCTGACCTCGGCGAGATGGGCGACCGCGCAGGCGGCGCCGAGAAGACCAAGAAATCCGTGGACGAACTGAAGAAGGAACAGTTTGACGCTGGCTTCTCGCTCAACGGCACGCTGCGCAAGCTCGAGACCTGCGGCAAGCCGGTAGCGGTGGCGCTGAACGGCCTCGCCCTTGGCGGCGGCCTCGAAGTGGCGCTCGCCTGCCACTATCGCGTCGCCGCGAATGACAATCCGAAGCTGCAGTTCGGCCTGCCGGAAGCCAAGATCGGCCTGCTGCCCGGCGCTGGCGGCACGCAGCGCCTGCCGCGCCTCGTCGGCGTGCAGGCTGCGCTGCCGCTGATCCTCCAGGGCGAAAGCTTCACCGCCGAACAGGCGAAATCGATGGGCGTGGTGAACGAACTTGCGCCGTCCTCCGAGACGGTGGCCCGTGCCAAGGCCTGGGTGAAAGCCAATCCGAAGGCGAAGGCGCCTTGGGACGAGAAGGGCTACAAGGTGCCGGGCGGCGTGCCGCACAAGTCGCCGGGCGTTGGCCAGGTGGCGACGATGGCGAACATGATGCTGGCGGCCAAGACCTATGGCAATTTCCCGGCCCAGAAGAATATCCTCTCGTGCATCTATGAGGGCATCCAGGTGCCGATCGATGCGGGCCTGCGCATCGAGACGCGCTACTTCATCAACACGCAGCAGCGCCCGGAAGCGAAGGCGATGATCCGCTCGTTGTTCCTGTCCACGCAGGCACTGTCCAAAGGCGCAAACCGCCCGGCCGGTTATCCGCAGACGGAGTTCAAGAAGGTGGCCGTGATCGGTGCGGGCCTGATGGGTGCAGGCATTGCCTATGTACAGGCGAAGGCCGGTATCCCGACCGTGCTGGTCGACGTGACCCAGGAAGCGGCCGACAAGGGCAAGCAATACTCGGTGCGCCTCGTCGAGAAGGATGTCTCGCGCGGCAAGCTCTCGAAGGAAAAGGGCGATGCCCTGCTCGCGCTGATCACGCCGACCACGGACTATAACGCCGTGAAAGGCGCTGACCTCGTGGTCGAGGCGGTGTTCGAGGATGAAGGCCTGAAGGCGAAGATCACGCAGGCGGCCGAAGCCGTGCTGGGCGACGAGGCCGTGTATGGCACCAACACCTCGACCCTGCCGATCACCGGTCTCGCCAAGGCTTCGAAGCGTCCGGCAAACTTCATCGGCATCCACTTCTTCTCGCCGGTCGAGCGGATGGGGCTGGTCGAGATCATCAATGGCAAGGAGACGAGCGAAGCGACGCTGGCGAAGGCGGTCGATTACGTGCTCGCCATCCGCAAGACGCCGATCGTGGTCAATGACAGTCGCGGCTTCTATACCTCGCGCTGCTTCGGCACGTACACGCAGGAAGGCCTTGAGATGCTCTCTGAAGGCATCAAGCCGGCAATCATCGAGAACGTCGGCCGTCAGGCCGGTATGCCGATGGGCGCGCTGGAAGTGACCGACTCGGTAGGTCTCGACACGGCGCTGAAGGTGGGCCGCGCGACCGCAAAGGCAACGGGCTTCGACTATAACGAAGCGCCGCTCGGGAAGATGATGGCCTGGATCGTCGAAGACAAAGGACGCGTCGGTCGCAAGGCCGGTAAGGGCTTCTACGACTATAACGAGCAGGGAAAGCCTGACCGCCTCTGGCCGGGCCTGAATGACCAGATCGAAGTGAAGATCGACGAGTGTCCGCCGGCGCTGAAGAAGGAGCTGACCAACCGCCTGCTGATCCGTCAGGCGATCGAAGTCAGCCGCTGCTTCGAGGAAGGCGTGATTACCGATGCGCGCGATGGCGACATCGGCTCGATCCTCGCCTGGGGTTTTGCTCCGTACACGGGCGGCTGCGTCAGCTACATGGACCTGATCTGGGGTATCGACAAATTTGTCGCCGAGGCCGACCGCCTTGCAGACAAGTATGGCGAGCGCTTCCGCCCCGGCAAGATGCTTCGCGAGATGGCGGCTAAGGGTGAGACGTTCTACGAGCGCTTCCCGCCCGCAGGCGAGAAGAAGGCCGTCAAAGAGCCGGCATAAGACTGCCGCCTGCTCAAATGAACAAGGCCGGAGCATCGCTGCTCCGGCCTTTTTTTCGGAGGCCGGTTGGCCCGGCGATCACAGGAAAAGAAGCTGACACGAACGGCGCGTCAGTTCCGCTGAGCCAGGAACCAAGCGCCGTGGTGGGGGCCATGTGCGGTATGGCGAAGTACGATCCGGCTGAAGCCACGTTCCGTGATCAGCCTCAGTACCGCACTGAAATTGTAGTCGTACATCTGGATCAGGCGTTCTGCGCTCTGGCCCGCCTGTTGACGGCGCTGCAGCCTTCGCCAGTTTTGAAACCGGGTGCGCAGATTGCCGGGCGGCGGCGGGCCTTCCCGCCAACCTGTGAGCTGCACGCTGAGGAAGGCCTTCGGCGCCGCTCGATCCAGGCAGTTCGCGAGCAGCTCAAGTCCTTCTGTGGGCGGAATGTGCTGGAAGACGATGTAGGAATTGATCCAGTCGAAGGGCCCCGAGGGCAGCGTGTGGGTGAGCGTGAGGTTCGCCGGCGCTGTATCCCGTGCGATGCGCAACATGACCTCGGAGACATCGTAGCCCACCACGCCCGGCAAGACGCGCGCCATCGCGTGGCTCAGCCGGCCCACGCCGCAGCCAATATCCAGCGCTGTGCCCTGTGTGGGGCGCGCGCCGAGATCGGCGTCGAACCATTCCAGCACCCGCTGGATGTCCTGCTCGCCGGTTTCGTAGAAACGCCGAATAGCTTCCGCATCGATCCGGTCTGCGCGGTATTCGTCTGCCGACAGCACGCCGAAGAATGGGTCGCGCGCCGCAATGATGTCCCAGTCGTGCATGACCTCGCCCGCGCCGATGTCCAATCCGTTCCGTAGCGCCGACGGAGGCGTCCGACAATAACGGCCCGGAATCACAAAAAAGGCCGGAGCAAAAAATGCACCGGCCTTCTTGTTCGTCCGCGAGCTACGCGTGGCTTACTTTTTGCCGCGGTTCCACCAGCCGGTTTTCTTCGGGCCTTCAGGCTGGGGCGCAGCCGGCGGCGGAGCTGCCGGTTCCGGAGCGGCGGCAGGTGCCGGTGGTTGGGCCTCGGCCATTGCAGGCTCCGGGGCCGGCTCTGGTTCAGGCGCGATCACTTCAGCGGCAGGTGCTGCTTCGGCAACGGGTTCCGGTGAAGCCATTTCGGCCTCAACCGGTGCGGCTTTCGCCCGGCTGCGGCGCGGCGTGCGTGCCTTTGGTGCTGCCACTTCGGCGGCAGGTTCGGCCTCGGCGTCAGCGATCAGCGCGATCTCGGCGGGCGCTTCAGCAGCGACACGGAGCGGCGCGCCGTCACCGACGACATCCTCGTCCGACAGCATCGCCTCTGCGCTGGCCGAGAGGCCATCGAGATAGGCGCCGCCATCGGCGATGGCCGCGATGGCGCCGCCCTCGGCACCCGGCTCGCCTGAACGGCGGCGGCGGCGGCCACCCCGGCGGCCGCGGCGGCGGCGCTTGCGGGGGCCTTCTTCACCTTCGGCGCGTGGCGGGGCGCCGGACTCCTCGCCATCGTCATCGTCTTCGTCGCCGTCTTCGTCCGAGATGGCGCCGGCTTCAGCGGCAATCGGCGCATCGGCGTCGACCACTTCAAGTCCGGTCTCGCGGGCTTCGCCGCGATTGCGCCCGCCGCGTCGGCGGCGGCGGCGCTTGCGCCCGCTATTTCCGCCTTCAGCGCCTTCAGGACGGGCGGGGCGCGGCTCGGCGCTGTCGTCTTCGCTTTCGTCCTCGGCGTCTGCGTCGACCGTGTCGTCGATCTCTTCGGCGTCTTCATCGTCCTCGTCGCGCACAGAAGCTGGTGTCGGCTTCATCAGCGAGCGCGGTGTCGGGCGCTTCTTCGGCTTGGCGTTCGGATCGCGCTCGGCATCGAGCGTGAAGTCGCCGGGCAGCATGTCTTCCGAGGAGTGGATGGACACGGCAAAACCTGCGACGCGCTCGATCTCGATCAGCGCTTCGCGCTTGTTGTTGAGAATGTAGAGGGCGACATCGGTCGGCGCTTTCACCGAGATGCTCTTCAGCGCGCCGATGGCGGCGCGGGCCTCGATGGCGCGGATCAGCTGCAGGGCAGCCGACGGAATCGAGCGGCGGCGTCCGGTGCCATTACAGGCCGGGCAGGGATCGGAGGTCGCTTGGAGCACGCCCTGGCGGCGGCGCTGGCGCGAGATTTCCATCAGGCCGAACTGCGAGATGCGGCCATGCTGAACGCGCGCGCGGTCAACCTTCAGGCATTCCTTCAGGCGTTTCTCGACGGCGCGGTTGTTCTTGTTCTCCTCCATGTCGATGAAGTCGATCACGACGAGGCCGGCAAGGTCGCGCAGGCGCATCTGGCGGCAGGCCTCTTCGGCAGCCTCCAGGTTGGTGCGCACAGCGGTTTGCTCGATATTGCGCTCGCGGGTCGATTTGCCGGAGTTCACGTCGATTGCGACGAGGGCTTCGGTCTGGTTGATCACCAGATAGCCGCCGGATTTCAGCTGGACAGTCGGCGAGTAGATCGAATCGAGCTGGCTCTCGACGGCCTCAGCCACGTAGAGCGGGTCTTCCTCGCGCCACTGCTGAACCTTCTTGGCCTGGCTCGGCATGATGATTTTGGCGAGGTCTTTCGCCTCGCGGTAGGCTTCGTCGCCTTGGACCCAGACTTCCTCGATCTCCTTGTCGAACATATCGCGCATCGCGCGGTGCACGAGGCCGCCCTCTGCATTGATCAGCGCCGGAGCTTCGGAAGTCAGCGTCTTCTCGACGATCTGTTCCCAGAGTTTCGAGAGGTAGTCATAGTCGCGCTTGATCTCGGCCTTGGTGCGCTTGGCGCCGGCCGTGCGGACGATCAGGCCCTGGCCTTCCGGGATGTCGAGTTCCGAAACGATGGACTTCAGGCGCTTGCGGTCCGCCGAGTTGACGATCTTGCGGGAGATGCCGCCGCCGCGCGGGGTATTCGGCATCAGGACCGAATAGCGGCCGGCGAGCGAGAGATAGGTGGTCAGGGCCGCGCCCTTGTTGCCGCGCTCTTCCTTCACGACCTGGATCAGCATCACCTGACGGCGGCGGATGACTTCCTGGATCTTGTAACGCTTCGAAATCGGGGTGCGGGTCGATGCCGGGCGCGAAGAGCGCTCGCTGCGGGCACGCGGGCGCTGGGAACGGGGCTTCGGCGCGCTTTCGCCGCCTTCATCGCCGTCCTCGTCCGCCTCGCCATCGGCGCTGGCCTCGGCCTCGTCGCCGTTATCGTGATCATCTTCCTGATCATGGTCGTGGCCGGCATGGTCATGGCCACCATGATCCATCTCGGCGGCAACGCCGTGAGGGACGTATGGGCCGTCATCATCGTCGTCCTCGATGGCGGCAGCGGCCTCTTCGGCGGCTTCGCGCAGCAGGGCTTCACGGTCCTCGGCCGGCAGCTGGTAGTAATCGGGGTGGATTTCGCTGAAGGCGAGGAAACCGTGGCGGTTGCCGCCATACTCGACAAAGGCGGCCTGGAGCGAGGGCTCCACCCGGGTCACTTTGGCTAGATAGATGTTTCCGCGGAGTTGTTCGTTGCCGGTTGCTTCGAAGTCGAAATCGTCAACCTGGCCGTTGTTGACGATGGCCACCCGTGTTTCTTCGGGATGGGCAGCGTCGATCAGCATAAGTCTGCTCATGTAACAGAACCTTTCGGTCCGGCGCGGCGGGCCAGGGCGCAAGGCGCCTCTGGAGACCCGGGAGGCCGGTTATAAGTTGTGAGGGATATGCCGCGCCAACGGGCTCCGCGGATCGCGTTGGCGACCCGGCGAATCCTGAAGTGGCAGAGACATAAAAGCGCATTGTTCCTTGCTTTCCGAAGCGCGCTGCCCGCTTGCCTTTCCGGGGAAGCCAGGTCTCTGGCGCGCTGTTGGGAAACCCTTGGGCCAGCCCTTCCGGACGGCCACAGGGAGATAGTGCCCAATTTCGGCTGGAAATGAAAGGGCCAAATTCCGAACGAGCGGCCTTCCTGCGTGAAGGCGCGGTCAAGCGGGGGTTAATCTTCCCCACGCTAAGAGGGCGGTTCTGATTCTCCTTCCACCGTCTGGGCCCGAATTCCGCACCGATGCCGAACATTTTCCGCATCCTTCTCCTAATCCTCGGATTCTGCAGCGTTTTTCAGGCGCATGCGGATGTCACCCAGGTGCGAATCGTTGGTGACGGGGCACCGACCCGGATCACCCTGTGGACAGATACGCCTGAAACCGCCGACGGTTTGCTGACCGAGGCCCCCGGGGAACGCAAGGTTGTGCTGCTGCTCGCCCAGAACGGGTACTCGGCCGAAGGCGAAGGCACCGGCGGCGTGGCTTCCTGGACGCTGGAGCCGGGGCGACTGGAGTTCGTTCTGGACCGTCCGATGGCTGTCACGCGAATGCTGCGCCTGCCGCCGACCGGCAAGGAGCGGGCTTACCGGGTTATTCTTGACCTCGATACGATCTCCCCGGCCCGCTACACCACGTCCGCCCGCCGGGACACCAAGAAGCTGGCCAAACTCGAGACCGAGTATGCCGAAGCGCGCAATAATGCGTCCAAGCAGCTCGCCGGGGCGGCGCGGGAAACCCGCAGGATGCCCGGCAAATCCTTCAGGCACGTGGTTGTGATCGATGCCGGGCATGGCGGGAGGGACCCGGGCGCGATGGCGCTGACCGGCGGCAAGGAGAAGGAGATCACCCTGAAATCCGCCCTGGCGCTGCGCGACAAGCTTGAGGCGACGGGGCGTTACACGGTGAAGCTGACCCGAGACTCGGACGTTTATGTCGAACACGAGGACCGGGTCACCATGGCCCGAAACTGGGGCGCGGACCTGTTCATTTCGTTGCATGCTGACGCGGCCGGTGCGCGGTCGGTCTCAGGGGCGTCCGTTTATACGATCTCGGCCCGCGGCGAGACGCGGATCGACCGGGAGGCCACGAAGAATGACTGGAAGATCGCCATCGAGGACGGCACGCCCGAACAGCTGAATGGCCTGCTCGAAGACCTGGTGAAGCGCGAAACCAAGACTCGGTCTTCCGAGTTTGCCGAGCTGTTGCTGCCGGAACTCGCGGCGGCCGGCCCGGTGCTGCGCAATACGCACCGGAATGCCGGCTTCTATGTGCTACTCGCGCCGGACGTGCCAGCCGTGCTGCTCGAACTCGGCTTTCTCACCAACGAGGATGATGCCAAGCGGCTTCAGTCCGAGAAGGGCCGCAAGGCCGCGGTCGAGGCTATTGCCAACGCCATCGATGCATATTTCGACAAGCAGGACCTCCGGCTCGCCTCGAACTGACGGCCAGAGCGGCGCGCGGCCCCTTGCCGCTGCAGGCGGATGCTGCGACTTTCGGGCGATGAAAACGCTTCGACTCCTGCTGGTGCTCGCACCAATGAGCCTCGCTTCGGCCTGCGCGAGCAGCCCATTCGATCGCACAAGCTACCCGTCCGGCGACCAGCCCATGGAAGCGCGGGCCTATGCCGACTTCATGCTTGCCCGCTTCGCGGCGATGACCAACGATCCGGGCATGGCGGCCCGGCATTATGCCTTGGCAATGCCTACCGCGCCGCAGTCGACCGACGTGGCTGAAAGGGCGGTGTTTTCCGCCCTCCTCGCAGGCGACTATGGCATCGCCTCCGGCATGGCCCGCCGGGCAGCCGAAACCGGCAGCACAGCGGGCCTGGTGCATCTGACGCTGGCCGTTGATGCCATCGGGCGGGGCAAGCCCGACGCGGCCTATGACATCATCGAGGACAGCAATCTCACCTTTTTCAACCGGACGATCGGGCGAAACCTGCAGGCTTGGGCGCTGCTGGAAGATAAGGGCCCAAAAGCCTCCGAGGCGCGGCTGAAGCAAAGCCTGACCGGCGATCCCCGCCTCGACAATATCACCCTGCACACGATCGGCTTCATTCAGATGGCCGCCCGCGAAGACGCCGAGGCCCTGCGCACCTTCGAGGCCATCTGGGCGACGGGCGCGCGCCTTGCGGCGGGCGCGGAAGCCTATGCTGAACTGCTTGCTGCGTCCGGCGATGCCGAGAAGGCGCGCAAGGTCCTGCGCCAGTTCCGCGACGAGGTTGGCTACAACGCCGCCTTGGCAGACCTCGAACGACGGTTGGAGGCTGGAGAGGCTGTCGCGCCGCGGCGCTTGAAGATACGGGAAGGTGCGGCTCTGGCGCTTTACCTGCCGGCGTCCGCGCTGATGTTCCAGACAGAGGACGATATCGCCTCGGTCTACTTCGTGCTCGCCGTTGCGCTTGATCCGAACCTGCATCAGGCGCAAACCCTGTGGGCGCAGGCACTCACGCAAGGCGACCGCCCCGACGACGCGCTCCGTGTACTGAAAGATGTGCCCAAGTCTTCACCTTTCTATTCGGGCGCACGGGGGCAGATGGCCAGCATCCTGCAGCGCGAAGATCGCGAGGAAGAGGCCCTGAGGGTTGCGTCAGAGGCGATGTCCGCAAATCCGGAGCGTGGTCTGAGCCTGCAGGTTGCGGATCTCTATCGTGCCCAGGAGCGCTATGCAGAAGCAGAGGAAATCCTCACCCGGATTATCGAAGCCGATGCCGCCGAAGGCAGAACAGACTGGCGTGTCATCTTTGTTCGCGGCGCCGCGCGTGAGCGGCAAGCCAGATTTGACCTGGCCGAAGCGGACCTGAAGCGCGCGCTGGAAATGCAGCCCGAAAACGCGACTGTCCTCAACTATCTCGGCTATTCCTGGATCGACCGGGGCATCAACCTCGAAGAAGGCTTTCACCTGATCCGCAAAGCTGTCGCACTGGAGCCGGAGTCCGGGCAGATCGTCGACAGCCTCGGCTGGGCCCATTACCGTCTCGGCCAGTATGAGGAGGCTGTAGACTATCTCGAGCGCGCCGTGGCGCTCGAACCGGGCGATCCGGTGCTGAACGATCACCTGGGCGACGCCTATTGGAAAGCTGGCCGGCAAAAGGAGGCGGGTTTCCAGTGGAGGCGCGCACTCAAGCTGGATCCGCCTCAGGAAGAACGCGAGGCGATCGAGTTGAAACTGAAGGGCGGTATCGAGGTGGATCCCGTGTCGCCCGGTGCCACGGCGGCTCCGTGATGACTGCGCTGAAGGCCTTCGCTCCCGCCAAGGTCAACCTGTTCCTGCATGTCGGCGCGGCCAAGCCAAACGGCCGGCACGATCTCGATTCACTGATTGTCTTTCCGATGAA